>OGWC01000022.1_pt1 | contig 15807 bp, 17 predicted proteins | sample 1575941 | NCBI WGS metagenome assembly OGWC01 (sample SAMN07581552, study PRJEB24739) | freshwater metagenome | place: Singapore | collected 2015-04
AACCGTGCATTTAAGTTAGGCCCTGTTGTTTTACCCGGTGAATGGGCTCCTTTTTGGTCAGTTATAAAATAAGTTAAGACCTTTAAAGCTAGATTCGCTTATTAAATAATAGAGTAATTCTATGAACGAGTTGGCAAATGTCTTTGACGCGCTGCTCCTCCTTGCTGTAGTCCTCCCCGGGAGCTATTGACGTTCTGATATTGGTTTCGGCGATAATCCTTCCGTCTTCAAGCACCTGACGTATCCGCTGAATCATAACAATACTGTTTTCGCTGATGGTGATATTCCGAAGAACAACGTTCGTCTCAAACATGGTACTTCGTCCTTTCTCCCTTGTTCCTCTTCATGCGCCGCTATGCTGCTCGATACCATCCGGTAATGTATAACTTTCCAACCACGTCAACGGGAATAAGAGCAAGACTGCCGCCGCCAGTAGGAGCCTGTGCAATCGTTAAAATACTTGATGATGCCGTTGTGTAAGCCAGAGCTGCATATCGAGACGCAGTGAGTGTAATACTAGATAACGCGAGCATCAAAGGAACATCGCTGTCTACTGGCGTGAACGGTATTCCGCCGACAGCAAGGTTTCCAGTGCCGGTAGTATCACTCCAGTCGAGGATAATACTGATAAAGACATTTCGTCCAATTTTTACGTAAAATCCGTCTTGCACAAAGTATGTTCCGGTTCCTGCTATTGTTGTTCCTCGAATCGTTGGAGTAAACGTCCCTTCCTCGTAATCATCAAGAGTGTTTGCGTTTGTTGATGCCACTGGCGTAGCCGGGAAGCTGATTCCAGCGGCGAGATCAAGGATTCCCCCTGATGCCGTATTCGTTGTCTTTCCAATGAGCACTGTGCCAGACGCTGAAAACCGAATTCGCTCATTGTTTCCGGTAGCAATTGCTACAGTGTTTGTCGTTCCGGGTTGATAGAGACCAGTGTCGGTATCGTGCTGAAACTGTAAAGCGGCATTGTTGGGCGTTGATCCAAAAGATCCTAAATACACTGAAGGACTAAATGTGTAGTTATCAACGATAGATATATCATTGTAAACAGTTCCCGTGTATACACGTAACGACGTTACTTCTTGAGATCGCGTTGTCCCAAACGTGCCGTATTGCGCCCATACACTTCCCGTGATCGTGACTCCGGTGAGAGCACCAGTTGTATGCGCACGAAGTCGTTCAACGCCACCTGCCGTCAACGCAACGACGTCTGTTGTTCCGGGTTGATAGAGACCGGTATTTCCGTCTGCCTGAAAGCGCAATGCCGGGTTTGTCGCCAGTGATCCGGATCCTAGTGATATCTGTGATCCTTCAAGAAATGTAATCTCAGATGCTCCTCCAGCCTCAATACCATTGACAAATGCTCCGCTTTGCGATCGTGTTGTCCCAAACGTGCCGTATTGCGCCCATACACTGCCTGTGATTGTGACTCCAGTGAGAGCACCAGTTGTGTGCGCGCGAAGTCGTTCAACGCCACCTGCCGTCAACGCAACGACGTCTGTTGTTCCGGGTTGATAGAGACCGGTATTTCCGTCTGCCTGAAAGCGCAATGCCGGGTTCGTCTCTAGTGATCCGGATCCCAGTGATATTTGTGATCCTTCGAGAAATCCAACATCGACATTTGAAAACGATCCATAATTACCTGCGAATGTTCCGCCTACAAAGGATCCACTGATGAACCGTGTTGCGTTTGACGTGGTCGTAAAGGATTTGCCGAACGTCCCAGCGTCGATAATGGCCATGTCGGCAAAGAGAGAGCCAAATACGCTTCCGGCAACGATTGGAGTATCTGGATCGTTGTAGATTGGATTGCCGAAGAATGGCTTTGCTCGATAATACAATGTATCAAGTTCTGCATCAACAAGGTATGAACCAGAGACGTACGGTAACGCGATAAGACCAAAAAACGTTATACCCTCAGTTCCGTTTTGCCCAATCATGAGCGGATGAGTTGATGTCAGGACGCTTCCGGAGAATGTTTGTCCGAGTGTATTGATACGATTGACACGTAATTCAAGACTTCCACTACTTACCCCTCGTCCAGTGAGAGAATACCAAGCATCTTTTTTGAGCGTATTACCTTCAACGGATCCATACAATCCACCTGTGTAGCGAACACGAAGAATCGGTGTTCCTACGGTGACGCTCAGTTCGTAATCAATCTGGTTTGCAGTTCCTTTTGTGACGATACCCATGTTAGACGCGGAATCGTCGTATAAGTACACCCATGCGCCAACCGTGAATTCTCCGTTGATGTCCATACTGGGATGGTTGTTTGCTCGAAATGCCGTGTTTCCGTCCATCTCAAACGTGGCATGGTCATTGAATAACAGTATGGTTCCGAGATTCCCTTCGACGATAGCGTCGTTTCGTGTTCCGCTCGCATCGTAGACTGTTCCTGTTGTGTAATTTCTGCCCGTGTACAGTACTCGGAGGTCATAGATGCTTTGATACAGTTGAATAACGTTCTTCCACTCAAGATTTCCGTAGACGTCTCGAGATTCAATTCTTCCTACTCGTCGATATGTTTCATCTATAACACGAATAATATCGTCGCTCATGGTGTTTCCTTGCTAAAACGGGAATTCACGGCTATCGAATCGAACAGCTGCGGTGATCGTCTCTTGTCCTTCACTGAACGATACGGCAACAGCATCGATTCTGACGGGAAGATTGAGTCCAAACGCTGATAGTGTTACGAAATCACCAAATCCCCAGTGCACGCCATATTGACTCTGCGGAGTGTTGATGATCTGCGCCTCTGCAATGATTCTCGGTCTAGATCGTCGAATGGTGGCGCGACCTTCCTCAATGAGTTCTGAAGTCAACGTTGCGTTTTGCGCATTGACAAACATTTCTCGGTAATGCCACGGAGAGATTTCAGCGTACGTGGGTGAAACAAGTCGTTCAATCTGTCGGCTTACCCCTTCGCCGCGTCCTCCGACAACCACCGCATTGATCTCGTCGCGATAATCTCGATATAACGTAAGCGCATTGACGTTTCCGTATTCAACACCGAGATACAACGGTGCAACACTGCCGATTCTTCGGTCTACCCCTCGTTGCCCTACGTAGGTTCGAAAGACAATTTGTGATCCCTGCTTCACAATGTCAAATGCCAGATATTCTGTCGGAATCGCTTCCGTGATACTGTCGCAGATGCTTTTGAGCACATCAAGGACATTCTCGTATGCGCATGCTCGAGAAATGACGACAGACTGAGATGAGTCTTGATCAATCACCCATGGATATTGTCGAGATGCAACGGCAAATTGCCCAGTCTGCTCGCGCATGATCTCTTTGAGAATGTTGTCTGCGTATCCCTCTTTGTTGGCTTCTCGGCTTTCCGAGTGATCAATGATAAATCTGCCCGGAGATCCGATGAGCCATAAAGGATGCACGGCTTCAATCGTGATACTTTCAGCTCCGTCTTGGTTGATACTGCGATTAATGGTTTGGATGAGCCAGATGCTTTCGCCGTCTAGTACTTCGTCGCCTAACGGTGGCCGCCTCCACACCTCAACAAATCCGTCAATGCGAATTATGTCGATTGGTACTGACTGCGGCGTTACCTGAAGTGTCAACCACGATGGTTGATTGACGACTCTGCCATACGATAACGACTGAAATGTACTGACCTCAATAAGTTTGTTGCCATACGGATCGGTCAAGTATATGCTCAAACGACTGTTGGCGCTCGCTGCTTGATCTAGTGCTTTTCGACGTTCAGGATATACCGGGAACGTCTGTGTTGGTCCAAAACTCATGATCGTCCACCACCGTCCGCTGATTGGTGTCGTGGAGTCCACCAAATATCCGTCTTGAGATCGTCATTGTCCGCAAGAAACGAGATTCTGTTTGTTCCCGGAAGCAATCGCCACGTCGTGATATTACTGCCTCCTATGATATCGTTGAGAAGATTTCCTCGAATGTTCGATACAAAAGAGATACTTCCGGGTATCAATGATAATCTTGCGATCTCATACGGCACCATGGGGCAATTGAACCATAGATAGTCATTCGTCGTGAGATTTGCCAATTGATAGAGCCTTGCAGTTCCAGTTGAGTCATTGCGAAATCGCAGTGTTGGAAATGCATCCGCCATTCCTGAGTTGATCAATGTCCCAATTGAATGCGGCTTGACGTCGTTCACACGAAGATCTCCACCGGCTATAGTGGTTCCATCTCGTGTCGTAAAGATCGTATAAAAACTATTCGCTACTGTCGGTCGATTTGGGATTGTCCCGAATCCATGCGCAGACCATGTGAGCGGAGTCTTTGCCACTACTTCTCCCGGCACAACCCCTGTACTGGTCACTCGTATCCACGGAACGGTGACCGGGATATCACCGCTAATCACTGAGAAATCCCCAACCCCCCAGAGTCGTGTCGTCGTCTCAGGAGAGAATGATCGTATTCCGTTCAATGAATCAATTGGATTACCACGATCAATTGATCCAATCATGGTAACGTTGGATCCAGTGATCTTGGCTATGGTTCGATATCGATTATCGTTTCGCCCAGCAGTGCCATCAATCGGATTCTCAACGGTTCCCGTGACGCCGGCATAAACACTTGTGTTCGGTAACGCGATCATATCTGAGACGTATCCCGGAAGCGTTCCTACCATAGGCCATGCTGCTGTCCCCCATTGTCCTCGACGAAAGACAGCGATTGTGTCGCCAATAGTTCCACCGACAGTGACAAAATTTCCGCCAAAGTACAATGCGTCACCGATCTGCGTAAAGGCACTGATAGCACTATTTTGATATTCTTCTCCGATTGGATACGGAATATTTCCATAACCAGACAGAAGCGTTCCCGGAGGATGAAGTGTTCCATACACTCCTACTAACGAAGACGGGACAATGATAACGTTTGATGATGATCCGAGTGCAGTGCCGTTGATGCTGCCAAAATTTCCGGTTATGACATACGAGCCAGACAATAATCGTTCAAAAATCGCTACTTCATGATACGTTCCTTGAGGTTCTGCGATGTTAGGAGTAAACGCCCAATCCAGAGTGCCGAATCCTGTTCCAATCTTGACAAATCCGACATCAATGATTGATGTTCCACCTAAACCCCCAAATGATCCTGCTACAAGAAGACGTTCTTCGCTGAAATCCCATGATAAATCACGGACAATTCCTGGATTGATGCTTCCGGCAACCAAACTACCGACCGTGCCGTTTGAAAAGGACAGTAACGAGTTGGTGCGCGCTACGCCGGTGCTTTGCGATCCCCAAGCTCCGCCGAAGTAGAGAGTGCCGAGATCCGGGCTTTGCTCGATGGCGTAAATTCGAGCATACGTGCCTTGGGTAAACAACGGAATAGTGCCATAATTCCCTAACGGATCTCGATAAAGAACACCGTTGACAATAGGAAGCGTCCCAGATGGTGCTAATCGCGTACCTTCTTGTGTTTGGTCAGTCCAGTATGGATCGTAAGCGACACACTGCACAAGAACGTCTTCCGTAAATCCTCGAGTTTCTCCGAATTCAAGACCGCCGCTCCAGTACACATTGATACCAGAGGTGCCTTTGGCTCCGGTATAGAGCAATCGGAATGGTGCGTTGATGGGCGTATTGGAGAGCCGTAGCTGTTCAATGACGGTTCTTCGTAGTTGATGAAGATGCGTCCATGACGTGCCAGTGAGTGTCGACGTGAGATTGATGGATCGTACATCAGCTCGTTGTCGTTGAAAATCAGCGCCGTCAATGATCGCATACGGTTGCGCGATATTCCTCCATGTTGGCGCGCCGATTCCGACTGATTCGTCTACCGTAAATCCGATATCTTCGAATGACACGATGTTTCCGCCGAGTCGTGTCAATGCCGTACGCTCAGACACACTTTGATGTTCATTGCCAAGCCATCGACATCCAGACTGGTCTCCATCAAAATACGTCGTTGCTACTGTCCCGGATTCCAAGCATACTCCGTCAATCCAAAATGTCGACAAGAGTGACGCGTTGGTGATTTTCGGCACGATACGGTCATTGGATACGCCGACAGTGACAGACATGCGCGTCCATTGATCAGTGGAAACACGTGTTGTAGTGCCGTGCGTTCCAGATGCTCCAAGCGCGGCAAGACGAATCGTCCCTGTCGTTCCTACTGCCTTCACGTAGCACGACACTGTGTACGACCCGGAAAATGTTGCTGTTCCAGATGTTTGGACAATCCCGGTATCCAAGCTTCCTACATTGGTAACGACCTGCATGCCGAGTGCGCCAAACACTCCACATCCCGGAGTTGCTCCTGCGCCATTGATATTCCCTGATGATCCCCACGTTGTACCGCCAAACTCAAACGATGGATTGATGATGTAATTATTCGACGGTGCTGCTTCAACCATGTACCAGAATGGCCCAGTTGTGTTGGTCATGGTTATACCTTTGACATGATTCTAGCGAGCGCGACGTCCGTTGACGGGCTTCCGCCGTTACCATGATATTGAGGAGTAAAGTTCACAATAGTGTTGTTGTTATTGATAATGGTCGTTGTGGTTTGCGACATCGCGCTGAGTGCGACAGCACCCGCACCGGACATGGCACCAGATTGTACCATTCCCGGGCCGATAGCGCCAGTCCCTGAGTAGTCTGGAAATCGAGCTCTGATTTGGTCACGGAACACTCGTTGTACTCCACTCCAAGCTCGCGTCGCAGCTCTCAGTCCTTCATTGGTTGTTGTATTATCATTTTTGAATTCATCGGTCATTCTCTTGACACCGTCCGCTCCCATAACCTGCATACTGTTCGAAACAATTGAGCCGTAATTTCCCTCTCGTGTACTGCGAAAGCTTTTACCGATTGTGTCTACCATGGCAAACGCTCCGCCAGTCATCGTGTCCGCATTGAACGTATTCCTTGCCGATGATGTATATCCGCTGAATGCCGTTGAAGTGTCCGCTTTTTTGTCATTGATCTTGTCTGTGGCGTTCTGAACCATCTCCCCTGCTGGAGTCGACATATCACTGGCACCAAACACCCCTTGTGCGGTGCGCTTTACCCCTCCCCATACACTGATCGAGTTGCTGTATCCCGCCTTTAATGGGCTGGCATCAGCATTGATTTTTGTAATGCTACTCGTAATCATCGCCCCTGCTGGAAGCGACATATCGCTGGCACCAAACACCCCTTGGGCGGTGCTCTTTACCCCTCCCCATACACTGATTGGGTTGGTGTATCCTGCCAGTAATGGGCCAGCATCAGCTCTGATTTTTGTAATGCTATTCGTAACCATCGCCCCTGCTGGAAGCGACATATCATCTGAACGAAATGTTTGTTGCGCATTGACTCTCATGCTGTAATACGGACTCACGGCATTACTCGGATCCGTTCTAAGCGAAGCACCAGTGGAGAGAATCGTTGAGGATGCTTGGTTGATCATCGCACTGGCAGGTGACGCCATGGTGTCCGTGCTATACGTGGTTGATGCTGAAGTTCTCATGCTGTAGTACGGACTCACGGCATTGCTCGGATCCATTCTGAGCGACGCGCCAGTGGAGAGAATCGTTGAGGATGCTTGGTTGATCATCGCACTGGCAGGCGTCGCCATGGTGTCCGTGCTATACGTGGTTGAGGCAGCTGTGGTGTACATGGCAAGACGGTCATCGATGATAGATTGACTGTTTGCAATCGTGTTTCCTGCTGACGTGATCATGTTGGTTGCATTGGTATTCAGTAATGGCGTCGCATTGCTTGGCCACATCGCAGCCAGACTTCCAAGGGGTGCGACACCATTCTCAATCTTTTGAACGTTTGCTGGTTTTCTGAGTTCGTTCTCCGCTCCTGTCAATAAATCCCCGACGTTTTGCGCCATTGGATTCATTGCATCTCGGAGCCACTGTACTGCGCCAGATGCAAACGGAGCCCATTGATCTACCCATCCTTGCAGTTTTTCCAGTACGGCAGTTTGAAGTAACGTAAAGAATATTCCAACATTGACTAAGAGATCGGGAATGGCGTCAATGATCCATTTGTGACTTTCCATGCCGAATCCCAGCATGGTCCTTGCCCATCCCGGTAAGAAACTGACCATGAAGCCAAGGAATTCGTACCACCATGTATTAAGTGCATGCTGAGCTGACGCAATGGAGTACGTAATCCAGTCCACCATGTACGTGACAAATCCGCCAGTCGCTGTATCAATGAGTTCTCCTAAATACTGTACGTGCTCCAGAATACGATTTTGGAATTCTTGCCATTTTCCGGGCCACTCTGCAGCTGCGTTTGCAATGGTTCCGATCAACTTTGCGCGATAGACGTCAACCGCGGCTTCCCAGTCCGGGGCATGCGCTGCAACAAACGTGTTGATGCTATTTCCCCAAGCTGCGAGTTCTCGAGCTGATTCTTCTTGCGTCGGTAAGCCAAAGACGGCGGTCATGGCTTCACCGAATTTGTTGATGTTTCGTTCCCAGTTTCCGAGATTACTGCTTACCCAGTTGACGATATCAGTGAGAAATACTCCGAGCGCGCCTATTGCAGCAGGTCCACTCAAAATGATCCACGATACCGTTTTGATTGACCACTCCGCAAACCCAAGTGCAAGATCATCAGCGTTCTCGGCAATCCATATCGTGATATCGCCGAGCCACGTGCTGAAGTTAAGAAGTGCTGGCTCAATAGCGTTGAGAATCCAGAACGTGGTTTCACGTACCCACGTGGCAAATTTCGCTCTCAGCGTAGGTGCTTCGGTAATGATCCAATCAAGAATTTCGTTGAGCCATTCCCCAAGATCAACAAGACTTTGATCTGATGCTGTTTTGATCCACTCGTACGATTCTACTGCCCACGCCATAAATTCAACGGCCAAATCCTCAGGGCGCATCTGTGTCCATCGTACGATGGTAGCGAACCACTCTTGCAGTTTCGTGACGACGGTAGTCGATGCGTCGACGATCCACTTCCAAAGTTCTTGTCCCCACGTGACAAACTTCGGCCCCCACTCTCCGTACAGTGCGCTGACCCCTGACGTGAGCGTATTCCACCACCCCTGAATCTTCGCTGAAACCTCTGGCCAGCTCTCTTGAATCCACTTCCATAATTTATCGCGCCACGTGACAAACTTCGGCCCCCACTCTTCGTAAAGTGCGTTGACCCCTGACGTGAGCGTATTCCACCACCCCTGAATCTTCGCCGAAACCTCTGGCCAGCTCTCTTGAATCCACTTCCATAAATTCTCACGCCACGTGACAAACGAAGCGGCCCATTCCGGAATCTTCGCGGCTAACGTTGTACGCAGATTGGTAAGCCATGCTCCTAGTTCTGGGCTTATAAACGAAGCAGCTCCGACGATAAAGTTCCAAAGCGGATCAGTCCAGTTTGTGAACGCCGCAATCCACGACGGTAGCGATTCAAGAATCCATGATTCAAGATTTCGATACCATCCTTGAATTTGTGCTATCGTTTGTGGCCCGGAGTTGATAATCCACGAGAATAATGTGTCTCTCCATGTATCAAACTGCACACGCCATACCGGAAGTTGCGTATTCACCCAGACAACCAGATTATTCCACCACGTTTGCAGCGACGCCTCTGTTGTCGGAATCCCCTCTACAATCCAGTTCCATAACGCTGTAGCCCATGATTGTAACGTGCTCCCCCATACCGGAAGTTGTCCGGTAACGTACGCTACGATGGTATTCCACCAATTCGTGAGTTCCCCTACAGCACTCGGAATAGCGTCTACGACCCATTGCCATAACGCTAGTGCCCAATCCACCAATTGTTGTCGCCAATACGGTAATTGTGTTCCCATCCAGTCTACAACGGTCCCCCACCATCGATTGAATCGTTGCAGCGTTGGCGGGATAGAGTCCTCGATCCACTTCCACAAGAGAACAGCTTGATCCCCGAGCTGCAATAACAATACAGGAAGCTCTTGCTCAATCCAGGTTCCGATAATGGTTCCTAGCGTACTGATGGCTGCAGCGGCTCCGTTGATGCCACCACCTGCATCGTTGAACGCTTTCTCAAGTGCTCCCCAGTTGTTGGCTACTACCGCAGCCGCGACGCCGACCGCGATGGCTAACGGAAGTAACGGTCCTAGGGATGCAAAGAATGCCAAGACGTTGCCTCGTGCCGTCATCAGTGCTGTCGAGATTCCGCCGATGGCTGTTTTGACCAAACCGATAACACTTGGTCCTGCGAAAACAAGAAGCGCGCCAGTCATGCCTGCTATGATCATTTCCCATTCTGGCAGGATGATATTCATGCTGGTGACGATGTCGTTTCCCATACGTCGAAATTGATCAACGATAACGGGAATCAGTGATGCAACACCCTCGGCTATCTTTGGAACGATCGTGATGATGTATTGAAACGCTTCGCCAACGAGTTGGTTCATAAATGCATAGACATTCGGAATGGCTTCTTTGATTCGTTGCAGCGAATCCTCTTGTCCAAGGAACATTCCGATTACTTCTCCGCCGATGGTGACGAGTTCTCCCATGACGGGAAGGAGTTTGAGACCAAGTTGAATGGTCAATGTTTCCATGGTGCCTTGAAATTGCTCCATGGCGAATTCGTACCCTTGCTGCACAATCGCTGCAGTTTGCGCCACACCGTTGGCTTCCTGCATGGCATTCATGTACTCGTCGAATCCGATTCTTCCTCCTTTGGTCAACAGCGTTGACACTGCTTGCTTTCCGTCTTCACCAAAGATGGTTTTGGTGAGCTGCATCAATTTTGCGTTGTCCCCGGATTCCAAAAGTTCCTGAAGAGGAGCGAATGCGTCCATCATAGCCCTGACGCCTTTGAATTCGCCTTCTTCAGTGAAAAACTTTGAGATGTTGAATTGCTTCACAAAATCCTTGGCTTCACCTGCCGTCATACCCATTGCAAACGCATAGTCGTTTAACTGCCTCGTAAGATCAGTTTGGTCTTCACTCAATGGTTGGATTCCGTTCGTCCTCAAGAAATCCATGGCTTCTTGAGTTCTGAACCCCATCCATCCGAGTTCTTGAAACGCCAAGAGAGCTGGTTCCGTTGCTGGTTGCAATCCATTGAAAAGCCATCGAAGACCTGTCCCCGCGGTATTGGCGTTACTGAACCCGCTTTCCAAGAACGCCATAATTCCGGCAAATTCATCAAATCTACCATCGCTCTTCCTCCAGCCATCTAAACCCGTCGTCATTATTATCAAAGGGGCGATCTATTTGATAATAATGACGACGGGTTTAGATGGCTGGAGGAAGAGCGATGGTAGATTTGAATAGTGATGAATGGAATGACATGAGAAATCAGTTCAACGAGGCAATGAAAGAGATCGAAGAGGATCAGGAGAAATTCTGGGAGTCTCTCTCTAAGGAAGATCAATTAAAAGCCTTCTGCGCTGTCAGTCGACGCATCTGTAAAGGCGACATCGAAGAACAACGATCCTATCGAGGTGTACTGTACGATGTGTTTGGGTTTGGTCCAGAAGCATACGCGCCTGCACAGATAGCCGGATACTTAGCAATCCATAATGCCATCTTCACCGCAGAACAAGAACAAAAGATGTTAGAGCATTTTGCTAAATGGTTGATGATAGAAAATGCTGAAGAAAAAGTTACGCAATATTATGCAGAAACTCATTGATTGGATTAAATATTCAGGAGTATGGGTCGGTATCGTGTTCAATCCTTTTCATTGGCGATTAGGATGGATAAGAGAAAGTAAGGAATGGCCTAACGATAATGTATTTGAAAATTGTTTATACCTCGGTCCCATTTGGATCCGAGTAATTTTAGATGACGGGAGATGGTGATGCACGAGTGGAAAGATATGGATACAAATACATTTTATTTTTTCCGTAAAGAAGATGGATTAATTGTTGGACAGGTATATAATTTAGCACATACAAAAATCTGGGGTGCAAAGATACCCGTTAATGCCAGAGAAGAAGATATACTCGGGCAGTACATCAATATTGATTTTGCGAAAAAGGCAGTAGAAAAATATTGGGATGTACAATCCAGGACACTGATAGAATAGGAGATATACATGTCTGATGTATTCGACGAGATAAAAAATAATTTCAAAGCACAGGTTGAAAATATCCGCAAGGATCTTGGAGATACTGAATCTGTACCTGATAAGAAGAAAAAACAGGTTACTTACAGAATCAAAACCGTTGGTAAATCTGATGGTAAGACTGAGTATTATCCTCAGTATAAATTCCTTTTCCTTTGGTTCACCTTCGAAGATTCTAAGGGAAAGAAAATGACCTTCGATAATTTCTTCGATGCCCGTAAGTTTATCGAATACAAGCATAAGTTGAAGCGAAAGAAACATATCAAATTTATCCCGGTGGAACCGCGTGAAGATTGACGTAAACGGGTACTTTTTCATATATGTTACCTGGGCTTCTGGATTCAAACACATCGTACCCTGCCGGGGTTATAGCCTCAGATCTAATATCGAAGCTGTCAAGAAGCTTGATATGGTTAAAGAATATCATTATAAAGAAGTAAAAAAGAAGGATTTTGATAAGCGAGGCATAATTTTGTACAGCAATCCCTAACTATAAATAATAGTAAAAGGGTATTATGTCCACATATACTTGTCTATCTCAAGCTATAGCTGCATATCAAGGAGCAGGATTCAGCGTTGGTTCTTGTGCTCTTAGCCTAGCGCCGTATTTCACCGGAGGCAATGGATGCCTATCTGGTATACCTGCCCCAGCCCCCGCAGTTACTTTAGGATTTGATGGGGGAGATCTATATCAATATGTTAGTGGGGGGTATTGTTCTGGGGCATATTCTACAATTCTAATAGAACCCGATGGACGTATAACATACATTAACGGTTCAGATGATGGTAATCATTCAACTTCAGTAAGCTCAACTTCTAGATGGGCTACTCAAGTTTTTGGGGATGAACAATTTCAGATTACTGCTCGAGCAGTTTTACAAGAAAGAAATGGTGCTTTTCCTGCTACTTCCATAGTGGGAAATTATAATTTCCTATTTTCCTGGTCTGGTCCGACAGGTACGTCTTTTCAATATTCTTCATCGTGGCTACCGATAGGAAATTATGTTCAAATGTCTTCAGTTGTAAGCGGTATAGGTCGGGGAGTAGATGAATCTGCAAGTGCATTTATATTTGGAACAATAAGTTTGAGAAGATCATCTAAGCCTAGTACAGTAATATCTACAAACTATTATGTTTCCGCAGACGGATCCTGCCCGGTCTAATTTAACTTAGTGCTTGACTTCTGACTCATTTGGCTATATACTTATAGTATGAATGAGAAAACGACAAGAAAACGCAGGTCAGATCGCCGTCACATCGTTTATCAGCTGACCAATACAGCCAACAGCAACGCCTATATCGGCATCACTGCAGGTTATCGACTCAGGGATCTCAAAGTACGCGTCAACAAGCATGTCCGCCGAGCATTGACCGAGGACAAGGACTGGACGCTGTGCAAAGAGATACGGGAGCATGGTCCAGAGAATTTCGTTTATGAGATATTAGAGATTGTCCGAGGCAAGACAGCAGCACATGCCAAGGAACGGGAACTTATAGGTGAACTATGTCCAGCACTCAACACCCAGTAAAACAGCGGAATTTCGTCGCAAAGCACAATCGACACAGGTCGATCGCTATGCGAATCCGAACCCGTTACTCCCGCAAAACAAAGCACCCAAACAAAAATCAATGACTTACGTTACCTGAGACCCCTTGACATACTGTTCTTTTGATCGTATAATTATGGTATAGTGAGAAAAAGGAAAAGACAATGGGTATGATCAAAGAGTTGATTTTAGAAGATTATGGTAGCAGAGAAGTATTCAGCCGACATGGAGGCGCATATGATCGTGGTAGCGCCGACAAGTATTATCACCGAGGGTTCGCCCCGCATTACTACATCGGGGATACATATAACAGCACACGCATCGAAGAAGTAGATATGTCTGAAGAAGAGATCGCAGCATACACTGCAGGATATCTTGAACAAACTGATGAAAAGGATTGGACATGAAACCCAGTTTCGAAACTATCAAAGCTGTCAATGCTGTACTTGCACTCACGAAAGACGAACTCGAGGAGTTTGCGTATCGAGTTCATCATGTCTCTCCGAGCAAAGCACTGCGCATCGAGGTGTTGCTGAATGCAGCGGATCGCGAAGCGATGCTCGAAGAGGCATGTAACCAAGCCATTCCCCGGCATGAGGAGTTTGTATGAAGAATGAACAAGAGTTTCACAAGGTAATGGAGGATCTGATCTACCTCTGCGAGATCCGCGGAGAATTGGACACAGATTCAAATGCTCGTATCGAGAACAAGATTCGCTTACTAGAGAAGCGATACAAAGAACTTCAGAAGGAGTTTGAGAATGCCTAAGGTAGTTATCAATAGATGCCATGGTGGGTTCGGTCTATCAAATAAAGCGATTGAGCTTCTGTTTGAAATGAAGGGTTGGGAGATGACCAAGGATACTTCCAATGAGAGATTCACGGTCTATTTCAAAGGAACCAACACCGAGGAAAGCCCAGAATTCTATGAGGGTGATCTAGATCGAGATGATCCGGAACTAGTTGCCGTAGTAGAGAAACTCGGTGAAGAGGCCAACGGTTGGGCCGCAGAATTGAAAATCGTGGATATCCCAGACGATGTCAAGTGGTACATCGATGAATACGACGGTCTGGAATGGATTGCTGAAGAACACAGGAAATGGCACTGACCAAATCAATGACTTACGATGCCTGCGGGGGCTTGACTTCCGTACCGTTTGATCGTATACTGTTTATATGATGAAGAAAACCATAGAGACGGTAGTAGCAAGCGCGATAGCCCTGGGTATCAGTGGTCTATTATTTGTGATTTGGATGCTCGGAACGGGCGACTTTTGGAGGGTATTCTAATGTTGGTGATTAGCACACAATATAGAGAGAATTACGGTACTCCCGACGATCCGTATTGGAAGAATAAAGGTGGGTTCTGCTACAAGGTGCTGAATGCTCCCGTGGGTGTGAGTGTGAGTGAGATCGCGAAGGTATGTGATATCGAGTATAAGAGCGATATGAGCGAAGAGTATATCATTTGCTGGTCTCATCAGGACGACGAATGGTTGTCACCGTTCGAGAAAGAGCAGTTAGAATACGAAGGCAAGATCACCTATCACGAACCGATCATCGACTATAACGAAGTAATGGAGGCAGCATGATGCTCAGAGAAATGAAATTCATTGAAAAAGAAATGAATTCAATTCAGAATGAGTGTTCTAGATTGAAAAAGGCCAAGCATCATTTGAATGAAGCAATTGGCTATTTGAATAGCACTTACTTTTTAGATGGTGCGAGCGAGATTGTTAATGTGATCAACCGATTGGATGATTACATTGAAGAGAAGCAGATTAATATCGAAGAACTCGAGGATCGTAAAGCGATAATCGAGATGTTTGAATAAGAATTGGAGAATGTGAATGCCTAATTGGTGCAACAACGAGGTCACCATTGAGGGTGACATTACAAAGATCAAGCAAGGACTTGATGAGGAACAGGAACTGTTCAGCATCATGTTTCCGAAACCCGAGTCTGTTGAAGACTGGTATTCCTGGAATCTCGAAAACTGGGGTACTAAGTGGGATACGACTCCAGAGGTATTAGAAGTGACCGAGAACAGTATCAAGTTGTCATTTGATACAGCATGGGGCCCGCCGATTCAGTTTTATGAGAAGATGGAAGAAGCGGGTTACAAGATCAATGCGACATACTTTGAATCAGGTATGTTCTTTGTCGGGCAGTATTCCGAAGGTGTCGACGAATCCTGGGATATTGATGATTCTTCAGTACCCGAGGAACTGAAAGAAT
>OGWC01000023.1_pt1 | contig 14957 bp, 8 predicted proteins | sample 1575941 | NCBI WGS metagenome assembly OGWC01 (sample SAMN07581552, study PRJEB24739) | freshwater metagenome | place: Singapore | collected 2015-04
TGACCAAGCTCAATATCTTCCAGCGCCAACAAATTCGATCCCGTTTGTTCTGTTAGCAACAGCACAGAATAAGGCAGATCCAACAAGCACTAGGGTAGCACCAGGCACAACAGCCGCTAACGCTAATAAACTCTATAGAGTTACTAGCCAGCGCGACTTAGTGACATTGTATGGCAATCCATTCTTCTATACAACTTCAAACGGTACACCAATTCAGGGTTACGAATTGAACGAGTATGGTTTGCTTGCGGCATATTCAGCATTGGGTGCAACCAATACTGTATATACTATGAGAGCAGATATTGACTTAGCAAGTTTAGTTGGCTCTACAGGACGCCCAACCGGCGATCCCGAAGATGGAACTTTTTGGTTAGATACAACTACATCTACCTGGGGTATCTATGAATTTGATGCTACTACAGGGCAATTCGCAGTCCAATCTCCTGTTGTGATTAGTGACTCTGCATTGATTTCAGGTGGTGTACCTGTAGCAACAGTTGGTCAAATCGGTGATTACGCTATCAATACTGTATATTCTGCCACTGCAAGACCTTCAAATGGTACAGCAAAAGAATATTTCTACAAGACTCCAAGTAATACTTGGGTACCAGTAGGTAGCATAGATTGGTTAGCTGCATGGCCCACAGTACAAGGGACTAATTCTAATCCAACCCTAACAGCAGGCAACACGATCACTATTAGTTTAAGTGGCAATAATTCGGCAACTATCACGGTTCAAGCTAGTCCAAACAACGTTCTTTCTGTACTTGTTAATGATATTAACAGCCTAGGTTGGACTTATTTGAGTGCTTCTATCGAGTCGGGTAAACTAAATCTGTATAGTAAACAGGCAGCAGGAAGTGGCGGCATAAACCCCAATGTCCCATATAATTTAGTGATTTCAGGTAGTGGTACCTTATTAAGTGATCTAGGTGTTGACGCAGGCACTTATTATCAACCTGACTATCAATACGGAACATCTGCACAACAGCCACTATGGCAAGACAGTCAAACACATCCAAGACCAACCGGTTCAGTTTGGTTTAAAGTTGGAAGCACAGGTGGTGGATTATTACCGGTAGTCTCAATATGGAATGATCTGACAAAAGCATGGTTACCAAAAACAGTTACTTTATCTCAGAGTGATTGGGCGGCTATTGCATCGATGGATTCAACAGGTGGCGCAGCAATTCCAGCAAATACCATTTATGCTCAATATAACTTTAATGGTTACTTCAGGGGCGGTCCTGTCTATCTATGGCAGAGAATCGCAGAAGGTGCTACAGTGGTAACTGGTAGCAATACTGCACCATCGTTCACTAATGGTCCATATGTTGCATTGGTACAAGTGTCGTTACCTGGAAGCACTAGTTTATCTTCAGTATATACATTCAATTTAGCAGATAATACCGATGCTGAAGATTTCGTGACTGCATGGTCAGCAGCCGGGGTACCATTCACAACGTGCGAAGTTACGGATACCGGTGCATTACAACTAACTCATACCGAAGGTGGTGTGATCATTGTTAATGATATCGTACAGACGGGCGCTAGTGCAGGAACATCCCAGGCGTTGCTCAGTGCTGCAGGGTTCACGACAGCAGTTGACGGCGTTAAATATGGACCCTTCTCAGAAATAACTTTTACTCCCACACAAACATCAACTACGGGAGTAGGAGTGAACTTAGAAATAACAGTCACAAATCAATATCAAACATATAGTGTTAATCCAACTGTTATTGTTACTGCAGGTTCAGGTCACGTGGTGGGGGATGAAATCACATTTGCCGGTGCTGATCTGGGTGGTGCTACGCCAGGAAACAATCTAGTTGTTGTAGTCACAAGCGTTGGAGCAGGTGGTGCTGTGACTGGTGTGAGTTATGTATCGGGTTCGGCAGCGCAGACCCCTTATACTACGATGTTTAGTAATTGGTATCTATTAGATTACACTCCAAATGAAGGTGCTCCAGTAGCAAGTCCTGCGGATGAGACCAATTGGTTCTACAGCGTGGTTAATCAGGCAGACATAATGGTTAATTATAATGGTGACTGGTATGGTTATCAGAATATGGGATATGACTATAATGGTTTCCCATCAACAGGAATCGCCAACGATACCGACCCCGAAGGTCCAATCGTAAGTGCAAGTGAACCAACTGTTCAATCAGATGGTACAGCACTTGTTTATGGTGATCTATGGATCAACACGACAGACCTCGAAAATTATCCAGTGCTTTATCGTTGGCAGAGTGTCAACACAGTTGACAAATGGGTGAGAATCGATAATACTGATAATATCGGTCCTAGTGGTATATTGTTTGCTGATGCACGTTGGGCAGGCAACGGCGTAACTAATCCAGCAGACGATCCAATTCCAAGCATTGCGAGTCTATTGACAAGCGATTACTTAGATTTAGACGCGCCTGACCCAACGTTATCTCCAACAGGTATATTGTTATTCAATACACGCCGTTCAGGTTATAATGTTAAACAGTACCGTGTAAATTATTTTAACAATGACAGATTCCCGGACGAAACTCTACCAACTCAAAAAGATGCATGGGTAAGTGCTTCAGGTTTACAATCAAACGGTGCGCCATATATGGGTCGCAAGGCTCAAAGAGCAATGGTTGTTCAAGCATTACGTGTAGCAATTGATACAAACACTGATATACGTGATGAAGATCAATTCTTCAATTTGATGGCTACACCAAACTATCCAGAGTTACAGCCTAATATGGTTGTATTGAATTCAGATCGTGGTGACACAGCATTCATCATCGGTGATACACCAATGAGACTTGCTGATAATGCCACAGATATTCAGGCCTGGGCAACTAATGCCGCAGGTGCAACAAGCACAGGCGAAGAAGGTTGTGTGACACGTAGTACATACATGGGATTGTTCTATCCAAGTGGTATCGCTCCAGAACCAACAAATGGTAATCTAGTTGCGGTTCCCCCATCACATATGATGATCAGAACATTATTACGGAATGATACAGTTGCTTATCCTTGGTTAGCACCAGCAGGTACACGAAGAGGTTTGATTGACAATGCAACTAATATTGGTTACATTGATTCACAGACCGGTGAGTTCGTGACGACCCGAACAAGAGTTGGAATCCGTGATGTGTTGTACACTAACTTCATTAATCCATTAGTGTTCTTTACAGGTAATGGTTTATTGAACTATGGTAATAAGTCAAGTTTCAACAGTCTATCAGCACTTGATAGAATCAACGTTGCAAGACTTGTTGCTTATATCCGTAGACAGTTGACAATTGCAGCCAGACCGTTCATATTCGAACCTAACGATGCATTGACTAGAACTGAAATTTCAGGTGTAGTAGATACATTGTTCTTAGACCTAGTTGCTAAACGTGGTATTTTCGACTACTTGGTTGTGTGTGATGATAGCAATAACACTCCTGCTAGAATAGATCGTAATGAATTGTGGATCGACGTAGCGATTGAGCCTGTCAAGGCTGCTGAGTTTATCTATATTCCAGTGCGTATATTCAATACTGGGGAACTATAAGCGGTAAGATAAAGATGGGTGTTCGCACCCATCCGAATCAGATAAATAAAAGATAACAGGAGATTAAAAAATGGCAGTAGCCTCACAATCACTAATTAATATGTCAGTTTCAGGTTCCGATGGTGGAACAGGAAATCAAGGCTTATTGATGCCAAAATTACAGTTTCGCTTTAGAGTACTATTCAGTAATCTAGGTGTCGATGCAACAGGTGGTCTTGCACTCACAAAACAAGTTATTGACTGTTCACGTCCAAACTTGTCATTTGCTGAAATTCCATTGCAAGTTTATAACTCGACAATTAAACTAGCAGGTAAGCACACATGGGCTGATATGTCTATCAACATTCGTGACGATGCTACAGGTGCAGTTTCTAAAGCAGTTGGTCAACAGTTACAGAAACAATTAGACTTTGTTGAACAAGCATCAGCAGCCGCCGGTAATGACTATAAGTTTCAAACTAATGTTGAGATTCTTGATGGTGGCAACGGTACAGCAGCACCAAGAGTACTTGAAACATGGGAACTATATGGTTGCTTCCTTAAATCGGCGAACTATAATACATTAAACTATGGTACTAATGATGCAGTAACAATAGCGTTGACTATTGCTTATGATAATGCTGTTCAGGCTCCATTAGGTTCTGGTGTTGGTTCTGCGATCGGAAGAACATTGGGCGATCTAGCGTCTGGTATTGGTTCTAATAGTTAATAATCTTTTTTAGGATTATTAGATGGCACAACTATCTTCCTTTGTTAAGGACGTTGTCGGGGGTTTCTTCGACAACGACTACCTAAGGGATTTCACACACGCAAGTAAAACTTTTAGGGCAGGTCTTTATCAGAATGCTCCTAAGTTAAAGTTTTTATTTCACGTTTATTTTGATATCAATACCGAGGCTTATCCTGTTAGCCTCGGTACTGGTACTAACTTTGGTTTGTTAGTTAAAGATGTAAAACTACCAGCATATAATTTTAATACTTTACAATTAAATCAATACAATCGTAAAAGAATTGTACAAACTAAAATTAAATATGATCCTGTTAGCATAAATTTTCATGATGATAACGGTAGTACAATAACTAAGTTATGGGAAGCATATTATACATATTATTATAAAGACGGCACTAAGCCTGATGTAGATATTTTTAGGGGTGTGAGGGGCGGCGCCGTGACAGGTGGCGACACACAATATAATGTTAGAACACAATATATAAACTCGATAAGTGGTAACGATGATTGGGGTTATATAGGAGAAACTCGCACTCCTAAGGCAGATGCTGCACCAACTAAACCCGCATTCTTTAAAACAATCAATATATTTGGTTTTTATCAACACAAATTCACAGCATATACATTAATAAATCCAATCATAACATCATTCTCGCATGACACCTATAACTATGCAGAAATTGCAGGTGTCATGCAAAATCAAATGACCGTTGACTATGAAACCGTAGTTTATAACTATGGCGCTATAGATGGTAATGCTCCAAGCAATATAGTTAAAGGTTTTGGTTTAGAACAGAATTATGATAGAAAACTAAGTCCTATATCTACTCCAGGATCTAACAGCAACGTAGTTGGTAAAAATGGATTACTAGATTCAGTGGGTGGATTCTTAGAAAAAGCAGCCAATAATCAATTAACATTAGTTGATGTTATTAACATGTCTAGACTATATTACGGCAATAAAAATGTAAACTTACAACAAAGTGTTAAAACTCAACTAGAACAAATCTTTATTCAATACTTAAGAGGTATACCAAGAGGATCACCTTTGACTTCACCTACACGAAATACTATGTTCAATTTCCCAATACCCGGAGCTACACCAAACATATTGGGAACTGCTGGATCTGCACCAGTTGATGCATTGACTAAGCCACCCACTATCACTAAGGAGCCTGTTGCAGGTGCTGTTACTACAACAGCACCAAAATCGGGAACCGGCGCTTAATTCACTGATAAATAGTAGTATGGCAAAAATCATAGACAAAAGAACCGACCTGGATCAAACAGTTAGGATATTTGATTCTTTTTATTCCACTGATTTGCATGTTAATGCCGGCGAATTTGATTTGGTGTTCTCTTACTTTTTAGGTATATGTGATACTAAAAATATAGCAGAGAACTTCACAGCAGTATTTTTTAGGGTAGCACAAGAATCAGGATTACCAGTCATCTCATTATTAGAAGCCGTGCAAGGTTCTAAAAATAAACTAGAAATGAATCAGACACTCTGCTATTATCTAAATGGTTTTAAATCTAAAACATCATTGTATGGTATAGGTGTGGTACCTAAACCAAATCAAAGTGTGGCCCGAAACGTAGTTCTATGAAATGGCTAACTGGGCACAGGGTAAATATACTCCCAAGAATCCTCAGAAATATATAGGAAAACATAATCCTAAGTATCGCTCAGGATGGGAACTGACATTCATGACATTCTGTGATACTCACAAGAATGTATTGTATTGGGCTAGTGAGGCTTTGCGAATTCCTTATAAACATCCCGTGACGGGTAAGATCACTAACTATGTTCCTGATTTCTTTGTCGTATATGAAAACAGATACGGTAAAAAGATAGCAGAAGTAGTAGAGATTAAACCAAAAAAAGAAAGCCTCATCGAAAGCAGGGTAGCCAGTGTCAGGGATAGATTAGTAGTAGCGATCAATCATGCTAAATGGGCGGCCGCTATGGCGTACTGCAAGCAACAAGGATATACATTCCGAGTCATAACAGAAGATGACCTTTTCTATCAAGGAAAGAAAAGGTAAATAAATACTATATGACTAAAAAACTCGAACAGATATTTGAATTCCCACTAGTAGAAGAGAAAACGACTGTCGATGAACTCACCTCACCCTTAGTAGAGGGTATCACTAAAGAAGCATATAACAATTTAGAAAAGATCGAGAACGCACTACCACAAGTACGGGGCCTCGAAGCAGCTGACAATGAGATGGACGAATTAACTGATATGGCTACCTCTAGTTATAAAGACTTGATGGATTTGGGCATGCAAGTAGATAGCCGCTTCAGTGCTGAAATTTTCGGTGTCGCCGGAACTATGCTTGGACATGCGATCACAGCAAAGACAGCGAAACTCAATAAGAAATTAAAAATGATAGAATTACAGTTAAAGAAAGCGGCACTAGATGCTAAATCTATCGATAGAGATAAAGAGATCGATAACGTTCCTTTAGGGGCAGGTCAAGCATTAGATCGTAATGAGTTACTCAAAATCCTAAACAATAAAAATCAAGAGTAATGATAAATATTAGACACGGGAATCTATTATGAAAAGTTTGAAACAGTATATCACAGAAAGCATCAAGACTTATAACTACACTATCAAAATTGCTGGTGAAGTAGATAAGAATTGGTTAGACATGTTCAAATATAATTTGAAGAAATTCGATCCTATAGATATTAGTGAGCCCACAACGACTCCTATCCAGAAGGATCCATATGGATTTCCTAACGTTTCAAATCAACCAATCACGATCATCAAAGCTAATTTCAGATATCCTGCTACAGAACCAATGATTCAACAGATGGCTCAGTTACTAGGTTATAATGTAGATATGGTTCGTGTTATTGATACTAAGTATAATGATAGCATTAATAGGGAAGTCGAGGGTTATGAGAATCAAATGAGTCATACTCCTGTATTGACGCATGAGAAGTTAGAACAGGAAGCCGGTGCCAAAGAAGCAAGCAAGGCATACGGTGACAGTTACTTAAAGAGTATTAAAACTCAAACTAAGGATAACAAGATGAAGATGCAATTTGACGGTAAGAAAACACCCAATGCATTCGATCCATTCAAACCTTATTTAGATGACAAAACATTTCCAGATAGCCCGATGAGTAAGATTTCAAGACCACCTAAGCCAAAGACAGGCGCAATGGCTTAATTTAGAGGACCACCAAAATGAATTTCAAAGACATGTTAGATAAACTAAGCCTCCTTAGTGAAGCAACTAAGGAGACACACACTGGTCGTAAGCACACTGCTGACCCAGGTGGGTATGGTCGTAAATATGACACCGATGAAGAGGGTGAAGAAAAGGGTGATAATAAAAAAGAACCGGAAGCCAAACGCGGTCGTGGGCGCCCTAAGAAAGGTGCTGATGATTCAGGTCAAGTCAAAAAATATGATAATGCACAGAGCCTTCAAGGCGCTTTGATTGGTAATAAGCCAAAGAAAAGTAAAGAATTAGATAAACTTCCTTCTAAGAAACATACGCTAAAAGATTGGTTTGAAAAGATGAATAAGAAGATGCTTGATGAAGCAGCTCCAGGACAACAATTAACAGTAAAGCCTTTACCAGGCGCTACCCAATTACAAGATCCTGCATCTGGTAAAGTTGTTGCTACAGGTCCAGCAGATAAAATTAAAGCATTACAAAGTTCAGTTGCTAAAGGGGAAGTCACTATGACCGGTGGCAAGGAGGAAATGGCTGAAGAAGGTGACGGTAAGAAATGGATCAAGGGTGCTATCAAACATCCAGGAGCCTTCACTAAGAAGGCAAAAGCACATAATATGTCTACCTCTGCATTTGCTAAAAAAGTACTAGCAAACAAAGATGATTTTCCTGCTAAGACAGAAAAGCAAGCGCAACTCGCTAAAACGTTGGGTAAGATGAACGAAGATGATGTAGAAGAGAGCGGATTACAGGCATATTTAGGTAATAAGAAGTATGGCAAAGAAGGCATGGATGCATTACGCAAAGCCGGACGAGAAGGCGCAAGCAAAGAAAAGATGGCTCAAATAAGAGCTAAACATGATAAAATGGATGAGGCCGATATTCCTAGTGATCAAGTAGACATGGGCGCCGGTTTAGGTGCAGGTCGTAGTGCTAAAGTAATCGAGACAAAGAAAGATTTTGCAGGCACACTTCAAAAAAATGTTGACAAGTCAAATAAAGACAAGAAAGAAACCGAACAGAAAGTGAAAGCTCATCAAAAGGATGGGGAGAATAAAACAGATAAAAAGAAGGTGAACGAAAGTATGCATAAACACACGGCAGCAAGACTTCTCGGCAAATCACATGCTCTTGCAAAAGAAGGTTATAATTGCCGTTACGAAGATATGGAAGAATCACGTTGTTATCATGAAGGCTTCAAAGAAGGTCTTGATGAGTGTTATGGCATGATGCCAGTACAAGGTTTAGTTGGTGAGACAGGAGTACCTGGTGCACCTGCAACTCCACCAGCCACAACAGGTGGTATGGCAAGTCAAGCAGCCGCGCAGCCTGCAATGGCGGAAGGTCTATCACGCTACGATTTCAATGATCCAGACTTTTTAAGCAAAGTAAGAAGTGCAGGTAGAGAAGCAATACAAAAGACCGGTGATCAATCAATCGCAAATCTTTTTATCGCAGTGCGTAGTGGGTTACCATCAAGTAAAGTAACAGACAAAATAATTAGCCCAAGATCACTTGAAGCACTAGATAAAGCGTTAGCAGATGTTGGTATTGATTTCGAAGATTTGCTTTCTGCAATGGATCAAGAAAATAGTTATTGGAACCGTGACATGGAAGAAGGTAATGCATTTACTGCCGCTCTTGCAAAGACTGATAAGGGTGATAAATTTACTGTTGGTGGTAAGACATTTACAGACAGAAGTGATTATAGTTCAAAAATCGATGAATTCGCATTTGAATCACTAGACAAGCAGTTAAGTTCATTATTAACTGAAGGTGAGCAAGTTGACGAAGGCATGAGCGTAAGTATCAGCAAAGGTCAACAAGGGATGCCAGACACCGTTAGTGTTTCGGCACAAGATGGTGAAGCAGAGCAATTATTGGGTTTCATCAAGCAAGCTGGTCTAGGTCTATTTGGGGACAGCGGTCCTTCAAGTAATTATGGAGCACCAGAAGGTGACTCAAGTGTAGACCACGGTGGTATTAAAGTAGTTGGTGATCATGACGGTATGATGGGTCTAATGAAGAAAATAGCCGGTATAGAGCAAGGATCAGAAGTTCAAGATTACGAAAGTGAAGAGGATCATGACCATGATGATACATGTGAAGCATATGGTCAATCAGACTATGAATGCGATGAAAGCCAAGAAATGGTTGGCGAAGTAGAAACAGACGATCAACGGCTTGAACAAGTTGCAGAGACAGATTTAGAAGATTTACAAAAGTTAGCAGGTACTGTTCCAAAACGTGAAGTTGCAGAGACAGACATGGAAGAGTTACAAAAATTAGCAGGTACTGTTCCAAAACGTGAAGTAGCAGAAGCAAATCCACCTGATAGCGGTGCAGCCGAAACTACTGCTGACGAAAACGCAGAAGCAGAAGAAGATAAAGCCCTTGCTATGAAAAGCATGAATGAAGGTAGTGAAAACCTCACAGAATGGGCAAATGACGCAGGACAGACACTTGAAGAGTTCAGAGAAGAAACTTTCGAAGCAGATATTGATTTTATGATGAATGTCATATCGAGCGGCTTGAATAAGAAGAAATCAACAGGCCAACAGACAGTTCCTGTACTCGCCGGTGATGAAGAGAGAACGAATATTAAAGAGGGTGCTGACCCATTAGATGAATGGAAGGCACTCAGCGGCATAAAATAAAACTTTATGCCTCTCTCAAATACCCGGAACTCCGGGTATTTTTTTGGCTAACGCCTTTAAGAAAAAACGATAAATACAAAATAAGGTGATTAGACATGGCACAACGAAATATTGATTTTGGTTCATTTCCAGACGATCCAAGCGCAGATGCGATAAGAACTGCATTCCAAAAAGTACAAGAAAACTTCACGGAAGTGTTTTCAGGTCTAGCCGACCAAGCAGTTTCCTCTATCAATAAAACACCCGGGGCGGGTATCAGTGTTAACAGCCCCACTGGTAATGTCATTGTCACTGCTAATATCGCATGCGTACAGGTTGAAACTAGTACATTGGGTATTGGTATAGGTACTGGTAATAACGCTGCTACATATGCCTCATTGACATCATCTGGACAGATTCTTACAATCGATTTACCATCTAATGTCGCAAACGTTGGAAATATAGCTATCAGTGGTACATTAACTGCAAATTATGTCAACGCTAATATCGCCCTGTCGTCATCAAATAATTTATTCGTGACATCAAATGCTAACGTAGGTAACCTTAACGCAAACAATGCTACAATAACATCAAATTGTTCTGCCGGTAATATAAGTGCTGCGGGTAATCTAACAGTATCGATAAATGCTAATATTACTGGCATATTAGGTGTGACAGGTAATATATCTACAGGAAATGCCAATTTAGGTAATGCTGCTAGTGCTAATTATTTTATTGGATCGGGAAATAACTTAAGTAATATTCAAGGATCTAATGTATCAGGAACTGTCGCTAATGCATCCCATGCTTCAACAGCGAATGCGGTTGTTAATAATGCACAACCAAATATAACAAGTGTAGGTACACTGACAAGTTTAAGTATCACGGGTAATCTATCATCCGGTAATGCCAGTTTAGGTAATCTGGTAATCGCCAATTATTTGACTGGTACATTAACAACTAATGCGCAACCAAATATCACAAGTGTTGGTACTTTGACTAGTCTGGGCGTGAGTGGGAATATAACAGCACCCAATATAGTTGCAAACTCAGGTGCCTTTTATGGTAATGCATCCGGATTAACAAATGTTCCGGGTGCTAACATTACTGGTAATATTACTGGCAATATATCAAATGCAACGCATGCGTCAACAGCGAATACGGTTGTTGACAATGCGCAATCAAACATAACAAGTTTAGGTACATTGACTGGATTGGTAATCGGTGGTAACATCACACCTAATGCTAACATCACATATGATTTAGGTAACAACACAAATAGATTCAAAGATATCTACTTAGCAAATAGTACTATATATTTGGGTGCTGCTACCTTGCAGGCAAATGCATCTGCATTGATATTAACTAATCCCCAAGGTGGACAATTAGTAGTAACAGGTTCTAACACTGCTAATGGTTCTTCTTTAATAAATGGTAATAGTAATGTTATCGTCAACGCTAATAGTAATGTTACCGTATCAGTAGACGGTGTCAGTAATGTATTAGTGATCACGGCGACAGGTGCAAATATAACTGGTACTGCAAATATAAGTGCTAATCTAATTGCAGGTAACATATCCGCAACACGAGGAACATTTACTAACATTGCTGGCGAAGGCGGAAACATTAGCAACATACAAGGTGCTAATGTGAGTGGTGCAGTAGCGAATGCTACCTACGCCAACACAGCAAATATTGTTAATATTTTAGATACTAACGGATTAACTACAATATTCTATCCTACATTCGTAGAGAATAGGACAACGAATCAAATTGTTAGAGCCGACGCAGATTTAACATATCGTACTGACATCAATACTCTGACTACTGGTAATCTAACTGCTACAGGTACAGTGACTGGTGCAACATTAGCAGGTTCATTATCAACAGCAAGTCAGCCCAATATAACTAGTCTAGGAACATTGACTGGATTAGGTGTTAACGGTGTTGTGACTGCCGCAAACATCACGGCAAATACAGGTATATTCACGGGCAACGGTAGTGGATTGACTCAACTCGCTGGTGCTAATGTAACCGGTACTGTAGCGAACGCAACATATGCAGTGAGTGCCGGAAGTGCGACAACAGCCGGTACTGTAACTACAGCAGCACAGCCAAACATCACAAGTACAGGTACACTGACATCATTATCAGTTACGGGAAATATAAGCGCAGGTAACGTCAGTGCTACCACGTTCACAGGTGCGTTGAGTGGTGCAGCCACATCAGCCACGACAGCCGGTACAGTGACAACTGCTGCCCAACCCAATATCACAAGTACTGGTACATTGACCAGTCTTAGTGTCACAGGAAATATAAGCGCAGGTAATGTCAGTGCTACTACATTCACCGGCGCGTTGAGTGGAGCGGCAACAAGTGCAACAACTGCAGGTACAGTGACAACTGCTGCCCAACCCAATATCACAAGTACTGGTACATTGACCAGTCTTAGTGTCACAGGAAATATAAACGCAGGTAATGTCAGTGCTACTACATTCACCGGCGCGTTGAGTGGAGCAGCCACTAGCGCATCTACGGCTGGTACTGTAACAACGGCTGCCCAACCCAATATCACAAGTACTGGTACATTAACTAGTTTAAGTGTGACGGGTAATGTCAGTGCAGGTAATGTATCAGGTACATTATTGACCGGTACACTAGCGACAGCAAGTCAACCAAACATAACAAGCACTGGTACATTAACTAGTTTAAGTGTGACGGGTAATGCGAACTTCACTGGTAGCAATATTTATATCAGTAATATAGCAAACTTTAGGATCCCGGGCGGAACCTCAGGATATACTATCAAGACTGATGGCGCCGGCAATTTGTCATGGGGTGCTGATACTGCGGCTGCTGCAGGATCGAACACTGAAATTCAATTCAATGACGCCGGATCTTTAGGGGCATCGACAAATTTTAAATTTGATAAAACATCAAATAATTTCACTGTATCGGGAAATGGTACAATAAATTTTGCTAATACTGCTAACGTCACATTAGGTGCACCAGGAAATTTGAAGATTTCAGGTGGTCCTGGATTTCTATACACCGATGGAAGCATTCTTTCTTGGGGAAGCGTTGTAAGTCAAATCATACCAGGAGCAGCAAACACATTACTTTATAGTTCCGGTGCTAATACCATATCAGCTAGCGGTAATATAAAATTTAATGATCCACAGTTAGCAATCACCGGTAGCTTGAATGTGAGTGGTAATGCTAACGTTGGTAATTTGGGTGCTACAAATATTGTTGGTACATTAGCAACTAACGTACAACCAAACATAACTACAATTGGTACATTAGGTAACTTGATAGTTACTGGTAATATTAATTCAGGAAATATTTCAGGAAATGGTTATGGTTTATCTAGCGTCAATGGTGCCAATATTAGTGGAGCAGTAGCATATGCTACAACTGCGAATAGCGTAGCCGGAGCTAATGTGAGTGGCGCAGTAGCATATGCTACAACTGCGAATAGCGTAGCCGGAGCTAATGTGAGTGGAACTGTAGCGAATGCTACTTATGCAACAAGTGCTGGTAGTGCAACAACTGCAGGCACTGTGACAACTGCGGCCCAACCAAACATCACAAGCGTGGGTTCTTTATCATCTTTGATTGTCAGTGGCAATCTAAACGCCGGCGCAACGACGGTATCAGCCGGCACTGTGACAGCTAATACTCATGCTCTGACTGTTCTACAGACATGGAATAACTCCAGTGTTCAATTCAGCGCATTCGAGGCAAATATTACAGATACCTCATCTGCTGCAAATTCGTTGTTATTAGATTTACAAATATCTAATGCAAGTAAGTTCGCAGTTAGTAAAGAAGGTAATATATTCTATTCAGGTGTCATAACTGGTAATGGTAGTGGTTTGACGGCACTTAACGCAAGCAACATCAGTACGGGTACATTGGCACAAGCAAGATTAGCAAATTCATCACTTAGTGTAAATGGCACTTCTATAACACTGGGCAGTTCAGGTACAGTCACAGCAAATACTACAAATATATTGACATTGGGCAGTTATCTAACAGGTACAAGTTTCAATGGTGGTACAGCAGTTACAGCGGCTGTTGATGCAACTAGTGCTAGCACAGCTAGTAAGGTGGTTGCTAGGGACACGAATGGCAGCTTTAGTGCTAACATAATTACTGCCACATTGAGTGGTGCTGCTACTAGCGCAACTACTGCGGGTACGGTGACGACCGCAGCACAGCCCAATATCACCAGTACTGGCACATTGACATCATTATTAGTGACAGGTAGTACTACATCAGGTAATTTCGCAACTGCTGGCAACATAACAGCAAGTTTCTTAGTGAGTAATGTATCGACTGGTACAGCACCATTAACAGTGAGTAGCACAACAAGAGTCTCTAACCTTAATGCAAGTTATGCTAACGTGTCAGATTTTACCGCGATAGCTACACAATCTACTGGTACATATTATCTGACTTTTGCTAACGCTATAACAGGAAACGTACAACAAACAGGCAACGCTTCATTTACTGCTAACCTAGCTAATGGTTCTATCATTGCGACAACATTTGTCGGTGCGTTGAGCGGTGCAGCCACAAGCGCAACTACAGCCGGTACAGTCACAACTGCGGCTCAACCAAATATCACAAGCACAGGTACATTGACTAGTCTAGGAGTTAATGGTATTGTAACTGCTGTCAATATCACTGCTAACACAGGTGTATTCACAGGTAATGGTAGTGGACTCAGTGCTATTGCAGGTGCTAACGTAACTGGTACCGTATCAAGTGCAACATAACAGCAAGTTTCTTAGTGAGTAATGTATCGACTGGTACAGCACCACTATCGTGACTGGGAAAC
>OGWC01000027.1_pt1 | contig 14478 bp, 21 predicted proteins | sample 1575941 | NCBI WGS metagenome assembly OGWC01 (sample SAMN07581552, study PRJEB24739) | freshwater metagenome | place: Singapore | collected 2015-04
AGTTTGCACAAGTAGTATCTGCGCAAACAATTTCACGCAGAGAGATTACAGAGTGGCCAAAGCTCATTATCTGGGATGAATGCCACACGTTTTACAAAAGCGTGACAGATATTGTGGAGAAAAATCCCGAGGCAAAAGTCATCGGGCTGACTGCGACACCATTTACAAAGGGGATGGGGAAGTTATTTACGAATGTTGTAAATACCACCACCACGAACAAACTGATTGCTGATAAATGGTTGGTGCCCCTCAAAGCCTACATTGCTACAACGATTGACATGACGGGAGCAGAAACAAAGTTTGATGGCGAATGGAAAGAAAAAGAAATTGAGAATCGCAGCAGAAAAATCGTTGGCGATATTGTGGCGGAATGGGTATCGAAAACGCATGAACATTTTGGCGGCCCGGTCAAGACGATTTGTTTCTCGGCATCCGTGCCGCACGGGGAAGAACTTTGCCGGGCATTTTCAGATCGCGGTTACGTTTTCCAACAGGTGTCATATCTTGATGGTAACGATGAAAAAAGAAGAAAGATTATTGATGAGTTCAGGAAACCTGATTCCAACATTCATGGTCTGATTTCGTGCGAAGCATTGGCAAAAGGTTTTGATGTGGTGGATATTTTGTGCGGTATTGGCGCACGACCGTATCGGAAATCCCTGAGCAGTCATTTGCAGCAACTTGGCCGTGTGATGCGACCGCACGAAGGCAAGGAATACGCACTCTGGCTGGATCACGCGGGGAATTTGCAAAGGTTTGCGGAGGATCATGCAGAGGTATTTGAAAACGGTGTGCAGGATCTGGATCATGCAACATACGACGCGAAACCGCGGCAGGAGAAACTTGAAGAAGAAAAAATAGAATGGCAGTGCGGCGAGTGCAAGTATTTTTTTTCAGGAAGCACATGTCCATCGTGTGGATGGCAAAGGCCAAGAAAAAAATCCAAGGTTGTGGAACTGGCAGGCGAGATGAAATCCTGGCAGAACGATGCAGTGACGGGCAAACATCAAACCTGGAAAGAGATTTGCTGGATTGCGATTGAAAAGAAAGGAACGTCGGATAACGCACGCAAGTTTGCGCAGGCGCAATTCAAAAACATGTACGGTGAGTTTGCGAAGTGGAATTTTTTCGACACACAACCTGTACTGCCAACACGCGCAACGAGAAACAAAGTGCAATCTCAACTCATTAAATATTTTCGATCACGGGGGAAGTGATGGATTTTGTAGAACATGCCAGGGCAAATGGTCTGATCATGACGCATGCTATTGCGGATTCACGTTGGCATCGAGTCAAAACAACAGACAAACCAAACAAGCGAAACGGTGCGTATATTTTCGATGGCGTGCGCGGGTTGATCAAGAACTGGGCGACGATGGACAAGTGTTTGCGCTGGCCGGACGACGGGCAAACATGGATCAGAGCTGCCATTTTGCCGGACAACACGCTGCTTCGGAATGCTGACGCATCAAAGTTGGCGCAGAAAATAATGGATCGCGCCCGATTGGACAGGCATCCGTACCTGGAGAAGAAAGGATTCCCGGATGTCAAAGGTCTTGTCGATGATGAAGAACTTATTATCCCGATGAGGGATTTCCGAACTCATGATGTGTTGTCGGTGCAAAAAATAAAGCCCGACGGGCAGAAGAAGTTTCTTCCAGGCGGGCGTGCAAAAAATGCAGTGTTCGTGTTCAACCGACGGGCATTGAAACAGGGCGCATGGCTGGTGGAGGGGTATGCAACCGGGCTGTCGGTGCATCATGCACTGCAAAATGCCTACTGGGATGTGGCAACCGTAGTGTGTTTCTCGGCGGGGAATCTGGCGAGTGTCGCCCGGCAACTTCACAAGGGCTGGGTGTTTGCGGACAATGACGCAGCAGGACTTCGTGCTGCTGAAGAATCATCGTTACCCTGGGTGACGACGGACGCGGGCGACGCCAACGATTTGCACCAGCGCGACGGGATTTTTGCAGTGCGGCGTGTGCTGCAGTCGGTGCGCTAGTGCTTGGTGGGCATTTTGAGCGACTGCTGGATTTCCGCCACAAGATCAAGTATTTGATCGTCGGTGTAGCCCATATCTCGCGCAAGTAAAATGACCGCGGCCTGGGCGTTGCACACTGCAGCCGCGGGGGATGGGAAGCGGTCCCGGAGGCCCGCAAGAACATCGCGGATCCCCGGGGTAAGCATAAAATGCAAGTCTATCAATTCCATCGCTTGGATTTTATACCATGCACGGTGATTGTCACGCTAGAGCCCTCCGAAGTTCTGCAATAATTGCAGGCAGTTCGAATTCGTAACACTGAAACACCACGCCACCACCGAAACTCTTCGTGTGGTGTTTTCTTCCGCCTAGTTTTTTCGCTTCCCGAAGTACCCTTCCATATCGGTGCGTTATATCGATGCCGTGGTTATGCGTTCCCTCGAGGAAGGTCCAATGAAGGCAGAACCTAGGGTTGCCGTTTACATCGTTGCGTAATCTGACTGCATGCCGAGAGTGCAATTCCGCGGCTAACTCTTTCTCTATGTTTTCCATAATTTCACCTCGTTGCTGAATGATCAAAAAAGCGCAGGGCATACGCGAGTGCAGCTTCCTTTTTCCTGAATGTGACCATGCCGATAGGTTCGCCACTGTCAAGGTCGGCTGCAGCTACCCGGTGTCCTCCAGGCACGGGATAAACCCGCACGGCTACATTTCCAGGCGCGATAAGTTCCGCGCCGAGCGCGAGCTCGCGTTCGGTGTGTGTCATAAAAACTCCAAAAAAGGGGCCGTAGCCCCGGTTAGTCAATAATTGCAGCAACCGCAGCAGGGTGCGTCTTCGCAGCGACCTTGTTTGTTCCGGTAGAGTTCCGCACCGGATGAAGTCCGGCTGTAGTGGGAGCGATACCGCTTGAAGCGGCGGCGCATGTAGTTGCTGGCCGTTTGCGCGGTCTCCGGATCAATTTCCGGATCATTTTCTAGCTGTTCATTTTCCATGGTAATCCTCCGTGTTAATGCGAGACTGCATCCCAAGGCCCCCCATGGGGGGCTATGGGGTGAAGTCTAGACTGCAAAATGGCGCGCCATCGCGCCGTGAACCCGGATCGTGACACTGGCGGCAGTAGGCTTTAGAGCGCCGTCTAAATCGTCCATCAGTGGCTCCATTAGTGTGGTAGGAAACGGATTGCAGAGTCAGTCTGCCAGCATAAACCGCACGTAAGGCACGATTCTGTTTTGGCAGTTTGTTCCGGGCATGTGATACCTTCGCCGTTAACGTTGGCGCTGAAACGTCCGCCGGTGTCGCTGGATCGAATGACCGCACGGTCGCATTGCAAGTGTGCGCGGATCGCCTCGAGGATACTTCCGCGTCGGTGCGTGTAGCCGAACACCCGCAGCGCTGGGTGGTGCCGTAGTGCATCAATCCAAAACTGCACATAAGACAATGAAAAAAAGTCACCTAGTACGTGCAACCGGATAACGTAACCGTCAGGGTGAAGCGAAGATAGGTGCCCTAGTTCATCGGCCAGACGTAGCATGAGTAATTCAGGATCACCCGTGATACGGTGAGCGAACATCATGTTATTCCCGAAACACCGACCCCACTGCTCGCATGCTTTGGGGCATGTGGCACGCTCTTCCAGCGTAAGCGTGTAGAGTGGCATGCCCTTCCATTTAGACTTGACGATGATATTGGAACCTTTCCCTAGCTTTGCATTGCCTGATGCAGGCTTCAGCAAAGCGTAGGGGTAGTCCCGAACATCTCGCCGTGAGCGAACGAAGATTGTGCGACCTTCACGGATGGCGGCTTCACGTTTCATGGTGTGCTATCCACCGCGATGCCGGCGCCAATCTTTTTAAGGCGCAGGCGGCGCCAATCCTCCAGAATCAACGCATCGAGTTCGGCATCACTGAAATCGCCGTTGCCCGCTATGCATTCTGACAATTCACGGTCGGTCAACCCCTTGACCCAAAGCTGCAGGTCTCTCTCGTACTCTGTCTTCATCGCATTCTCTTGGTGGTATTGATGGGATTCTCATCATGCTCCCAGGTAGACTGGGTGAGCCTAGTACTTAAGTATCATGATGCAACGACTTTCCGATGAACGGTTGCTGTGGTACTATCCGCCAAATGTCAACCAAAGTGCAATTATGAAAAAACAAAAGTCCGCACTAAGTAATAGTGCAATCAGCAAACTAGTCAAGGGTGTGCCGGCTGATAAGGTGTTGGCTCCGCATGTACAGCTTTCCCCGAGAGAGCGGGTATTCGTCGACCGAATGTTAGAAGGCGCAACAAAACGCGAGGCACTCGCTGACAGTTACGGATTGCATGGGACAAGTCGCACCATTAGCACGCAGGCGTGGAAAGTAGCATCACGTCCTGAAGCCCAGCAAGCACTGAATCAACAGCAGGCAATCCAGAGGCTGAGGTACTCTCAGGACCCCGTCGCTATCCGTGACTGGCTAGTAGACACCTTGCAGCATGAAGCGCGAACGGCATCGAGAACAGCCGATAGGCTACGTGCAATGGAGTTGATAGGCAGACTGGCTGATGTAGCAGCCTTCGAGTCTAGGTCGGTCATAGAGCATAGGCGTACCGACGTGCGGCAGACATTAGAAGCAAAGCTCAGGGGAATGATGCTAGAGGTAGAGACAGCAGCTGGTGAGATAGAAGTAACAGATAGTACTAACGGTGGTCGGGGCATGGGCGGCACCCCGGGGGAGCACAAACTCGACCCGTGCGCAGAAGGCGACCCTACTCCCAATAATCCCCTCAAATCATCGCAAGATTCTTTAGAATCGCAAGATTTTTTAGATACAGCAGAAAAGATTTGTAATGATTTAGAAGAAAAAAGTGACTTGCAAGATAATGAGTTAGCAGAAGAACCCCCCGGTGATGTTTTAGATACCTCCCCTATTGAGGAAAAATTTGTAGAAAATTTAAGAGAAATGTGGAAGGATCCTAAGAGGTGGTATGCGTATCATGCTGGGCCTTTACCGGAGTCTATGGATAGGGAGGAGTTTAGAAGGAGGTTTTGGGATGACGCCGCTACAGAGTGAGGTGTATCGGGCTGTGTGTAAATGGTGGGATGAGTATCACTTTGGTCCTAGTTTGGAGGATTTGAGGTTTGTGCTTATGCTAGGAAGCAAGCAAGCGGTCAAAAAAGTTTTAGATGTACTTGTGAAAAGAGGTCATTTGAAAAGGGAAAGATATAGAAGGAGGGGCATTAGACCTAATAAACGAATGACTATCATTGATTAGTGGTACTGGCCGAACGGCAGACTTTCATTTTTATCCATCTTGGCTTAAGTTATAAGGAAACGATTGAGAATTTGGCATGACTGATCTAAAGAAATTAGCACATCTGGCTTTGGGGAAGCTGCATTTGCTTACAAGAGAAGAGCAAGAGTTGCTTCTCATGGAAATTGAGAAAGCGGAAAAAGAAGAAGTAAGGCAGAAACGTCAAAGTTCCTTCTTGCCTTTTGTACATGCTATCTGGCCGGAGTTTATAGAAGGCTATCATCATGGAATTGTTGCTGAGGCGTTTGAAGAAGTTGTGTTTGGGAGCTGTAAACGTGTAATTATCAATATGCCGCCGCGACATACCAAAAGTGAGTTTGCATCTTACTTGCTGCCTGCTTGGTTTTTGGGTAATTTCCCAACTAAAAAAGTAATTCAGACCTCTCATACAGCAGAATTAGCAGTAGGTTTTGGTAGAAAAGTAAGAAATTTAGTTAATTCTGAAGAATTTCAACAGATTTTTGATGTTACAAAGCTGCAACAGGACAGCAAAGCAGCAGGGAGATGGTCAACCAATAAGGGCGGCGAGTATTTTGCTATTGGAGTAGGGGGTGCGGTTACAGGAAAAGGTGCAGATTTGCTGATTATTGATGATCCTCACTCAGAACAAGAAGCAAAACTTGCTGTTCATAAGCCAGATGTGTTTGATAATGTGTATGAGTGGTACACTTCTGGGCCTCGGCAGCGCTTACAACCCGGCGGGCGCATCATTATTGTGATGACGCGCTGGTCTTTGCGGGATTTAACAGGGCATGTAATCAAAGCATCCGGTACAAGAGGCGGGGAAGAGTGGAAAGTCATTGAGTTGCCCGCCATCCTTCCTTCTGGAAGACCTCTCTGGCCTCAATATTGGAGCCTTGGTGAACTTACAAAGCTGAAAGAAGAACTTCCAGTAGCAAAATGGAACGCACAATACCAGCAACAGCCAACTGCCGAGGAAGGCGCGATTGTAAAAAGGGAATGGTGGAAAAGATGGGAGAAAGATGACCCTCCAGCATGTGAATTTTTGATTCAAAGCTGGGATACGGCCTTCCTCAAGAGTACACGGGCAGATTACTCGGCATGTACAACCTGGGGAGTGTGGGAAAACGAAGATGGCGAGACAAATGTGATACTGTTGGATGCCTTCAAAGAGCGTTATGAGTTCCCAGAATTAAAAGAAGTAGCGTATAAGACATATCAAGAGTGGCAGCCTGATATTTTTTTAGTAGAGGCAAAAGCCGCTGGGTCGCCGCTAGTGTTTGAATTGAGAAAAATGGGTATACCTGTGAGTGAATACTCCCCTACAAGGGGAAATGACAAGATTGTGCGGCTTAATGCAGTAGCAGACCTTTTTGCATCTGGCAGAGTCTGGGCGCCTGAGAGGAAATTTGCCGATGAGGTCATTGAAGAGATGGCGGCTTTTCCATCTGGAGAGTATGATGACCTAGTGGACTCAACAACCCAGGCTTTGATACGATTCAGGCAAGGCGGATTCTTGAATTTGCGAAGTGACGACAACAGCAATGAACAGGTTGTCCATCGTCGGATAGCTTATTACTGAGGTAATTATGGCAATAGTACCTTCACTCTATCGCGCACCACTTGGTCTTGATGCTGTGGAAGACACTGGTGAAATAGAAATAGAAATTGAAGAGCCAAAGTCGGTGGATATAAGTGTTGATGGCATAGAAATTGTTTTAGAGCCTGAGCGAGACCAGCCTGAAAAACACGATGCTAATCTTGCAGAATATATTGATGACAGAGATCTGCAATCTTTGGCAAGTGATATCTTGGAAGATTTTGAAACCGATCAGTCAGCAAGAAAAGAATGGGTTGATACTTATGTAGATGGACTTAAACTTCTTGGCATGAAATATGAGGACAGAACAGAACCTTGGCCCGGGGCTTGTGGTGTGTTTTATCCCTTGTTATCAGAAGCAGCAGTGCGGTTCCAGTCAGAATCCATCATGGAAACTTTCCCCGCCTCTGGCCCTGTAAAAACACAAATTGTTGGCAAAGTTACAAAGGAAAAAGAAGATGCTGCCGAGCGTGTGAAGGAAGACATGAACTGGCGGCTAACAGAACAGATGCCGGAATACCGTCCAGAACATGAAAAAATGTTGTGGTCGCTAGCATTGGCTGGGTCGGCGTTCAAAAAAGTTTATTACGATCCTGCATTGGGGAGGCAGGTGTCCATGTTTGTTCCAGCCGAAGACATGGTAGTGCCTTATGGCGCTAGCGATCTGAGGTCCGCAGCAAGAATTACGCAAATTATGCGCAAAACAAAAAACGAAGTGCGCAAGTTGCAACATGCTGGACTATGGCGCGATGTAGACCTTGGGGAGCCAACCACAACACTGGATGATGTGGAAAAAAGAAAAGCCGAAGAGCAGGGCATGACAGCAACAATGGATGATCGTTATAGAATATTAGAAGTTTGTATCGATCTTGACCTGCCTGGATTTGAGGACAGCGATGCATCTGGTCCGACAGGAATTGCTCTTCCCTATATTGTGACGCTTGATAAAGGCACTTCTAAAATTTTAGCAGTGCGCAGAAATTGGTATGAAGATGATCCACTTAAACTAAAGCGGATGCACTATACGCACTATATTTATATACCAGGGTTTGGGTTCTATGGCTTTGGACTTATTCATCTTGTGGGCGGGTTTGCCAAGTCTGGCACTTCATTGATCCGTCAGCTTGTAGATGCGGGAACTTTAAGCAACTTACCCGGCGGTCTTAAGTCTCGCGGACTGCGGGTGAAAGGAGACGACACGCCTATCGCTCCCGGAGAGTTCCGTGATGTGGATGTCCCCTCAGGATCCATCCGGGACAACATCCTGCCACTGCCTTACAAGGAGCCAAGCCAGACACTTTTTATGCTGTTGCAAAAAATTGTGGAAGAAGGAAGGCGATTTGCTGCTACAGCAGATATGCAGATTAGCGACCTTTCAGCAAACACCCCGGTGGGAACTACCTTGGCAGTGCTGGAAAGAACGCTTAAAGTAATGTCGGCAGTACAGGCAAGACTGCATTACTCTATGCGCCAAGAGTTTAAACTTTTGGCAGCAATTATCCGCGACTATCTTCCAACAGAATATGACTATCAGGTTGATGGGCCAGAGGGAAAGGGCGCTAAACAGCCGGACTATGACAATGTAGAGGTCATACCAGTATCAGATCCCAACGCTACAACACTAGCGCAAAGAGTCACGCAATATCAGGCCGTTCTTCAACTTTCAGCAACAGCGCCGCAGATTTACGATATACCAGAATTGCACAAAAGGATGCTCGCGGCACTTGGGGTAAAGGATATTGATAAGCTAATCCCTGTAACAAAAGAACAGGAACCTAGAGATCCGGTGACAGAAAACATGAATTTAATTAACATGAAACCTGTTAAGGCGTTTATTTATCAGGATCATCAGGCGCATATTACGGTGCATATGGCTGCACTTCAGGATCCCATGCTGCGTCAGCAAATGCAACAGAACCCAATGGCCCAACAGATGTTTGCGGCGACGATGGCCCATATCAGTGAACACCTTGCCTTTGAATACCGCCGCAGGTTGGAGCAAGAGCTTGGCGTTCCTATGCCACAACCTAATACAATTCTGCCAGAAGATTTTGAAGTGCAGCTCTCAAGATTAACGGCGGCGGCGGCACAACAACTGCTGGGTAAAAACATGCAAGCTGCGCAACAGATGCAAAACGCACAAGCGCAACAAGACCCTGTTGTAAAAATGCAACAGCAGGAGTTGCAAATCAAGGCGCAACGCGAACAGCGCGAGGCCGCTAAGGATCAGGCAGAAATCCAATTGAAGCGACAGGCTCAAGAGCAAAAAGTGATGATGGAAAGGGAGCGCCTGGAATCACAGGAGCGGATAAGCAATCTGGCAAATCAAACAAAGTTGGTTGATAGTGCCGCAGAAATGGAGGCTAGACGTGGAATTGTACGAAGCAGTAAACCTGCAAATTGAAAAACACATTCAATACATTACAAAACAATTGATACAAGGAAATCTTCCCTATGAAGAATACAAATATCTTTGTGGGCAGATCGAAGGTCTTTTGATTGCAGTCCGTATTAACACTGAAATATCAGAGAGAAACCATGAGCGAAACAGCAACGCAACTGCCTAATCCTACAGGTTATCGCATGTTATGCGCCCTTCCAAATGTAGAAGAAAAGTTTCAAAACGGGTTGTTCAAACCCGATGCACTTAAACAGTTAGAAGAATTTAGCACTGTGGTATTGTATGTTATAAAGCAAGGCCCGGATTGCTACAAAGACACACAAAAATTTCCGACAGGGCCGTGGTGTAAAGAAGGAGATTTTGTGCTGGTAAGAGCTTTTTCTGGAACGCGTTTCAAAATTCACGGAAGAGAATTCCGCCTTATCAACGACGACACTGTAGAAGGTGTTGTTGAAGACCCTCGCGGCTATAGTCGCGTTTAACAGCAACGCGGATAATCCGCGCAAAGGAGTGGTTATGAATCAGGAAAAACTTGAAGTCGAAGTAGAAAACGAAGAGCCAACAGAAGTTGAGATTGAAGAGGCGCCGCTTGCAGAAGAGCTGCCCGAAGAAGAGATCCAATCGTATTCACTTAAAGTACAAAAACGGATCAACGAACTTACGGCGCAAAAACACGAAGAACGCAGAGCCAAAGAGGAAGCTTTGGTGTTTGCAAAATCAATTGCAGATGAAAATGCTCGTTTGAAAGAAAGACTTTCTTCTGGAGAAAAGACCTTAATCAATACGATGCAGGTGGTTTCCGAGAAAGAACTTGAAGAGTCACGCAAGAAATACAAAGAGGCGTTGTATACAGGAGACGCGGATAAGATCGCTTCTGCTGTAGAGGAATTCAACAAGGCAGTGCTTCGTTCGGAGCGGGTCAAGAATGTTCAACCCGAGGCAGAACGGCCTGCACAAAACTATGTTGACACCAAGGCAGAAAGGTGGAAGAATGCAAATAGATGGTTCGGTCAGCCCGGGCAGCCGGGGGTCAACAATGAAATGACCCACTTTGCGATGGGTGTGCATAAGGATCTTGTGCAACAGCATGGAGATCTGTATGCTTCGACCGACGACTATTACGAGCGTATAACGTCTCGCGTAAAAGAGAAATTCCCCGAGTACTTTCAGGGCAACTCGGAAAAAAATCGTCCTGCATCAGTTGTGGCTCCGGCATCTCGGAGTTCTCCCCCCAAAAAACTGAGACTTACGGCATCCGAGGCCAGTATGGCAAAGAGGCTTGGAGTTTCTTTACAATCGTATGCAGAACAGGTAGCTAAACTAAGGATGGAAGGAAAACTATGAGCGCAAGAGAGACTCGGGAGTCGACGGAACGCGTAAGGCAATGGCGCCCGCCGACATCGCTCCCCGACCCAAACCCGCGAGAGGGCTATAGGCACCGCTGGGTTAGAACTTCCACCCTTGGCAAAGAAGACACAAGAAACGTAGCAACTCGATATCAGGATGGGTTTGAACCATGCAGGTGGGGCGACTATCCAGAAATCGCGAAGGCAATGTTTACGTCAGAAGCCAAAACTGGTAACATTGAGATTGGTGGTCTAATGTTGTGTCGCGCCCCAATTGAAATGGTAGAGCAGCGTAATAACCATTACCTGAAGCAAGCCAGCGATTGGCAGACAAGCGTAGACAACAATTTTATGAGAGAAAGCGACCCGCGTATGCCCTTGTTTAACGAGCGGCGTACAGAGGTAAGGTTTGGGAAACGCTAACTAGGAGCACAACATGGCTTACCCGACGATTGAAAAGCCTTATGGTCTGAAGCCAATTAATCTAATTGGTGGACAGGTCTTTGCAGGAGCAACCCGGCAGCGTCGGATTGCCTCTGGCGCATCAAGCATTGGATACGGCGACCCTGTGTCGTTTGTAAACGATGGAACGATTGCAGTAACGACAGTAACCACGACAGCCCCGGCTACGGGATTCGCAGGAGTATTCCTTGGGTGCTCTTTTGTTTCCTCGGTCACGGGTCAGCCAACATTTTCGCAGGCATGGATTAGCGGAACGTCTGTGCAGGCCAATACCTTCATCTATGGGTATATCTGCGATGATCCCGATCAACTGTTCCAAGTAGCCGTGGTAACAGGGACGACTGTTGTATCTACAGTGACTGGCCTAACCTATAGCAACATTAATAACAATGTAGCTTTAGTGGCAAACACGTTGAATACATCGTCGAAAGATTCTCAGCAGGCAATTTTGCTGAGTTCTGCCGCAGTCACGGACACGCTGCCTCTGCGCATCGTGGACTTGGTTCCTGATACTTCGTTCGCATACGGCGGAGTAACGTACTTTCCGGAAGCGATTGTGAAGTTCAATATGCCAAATATTGCAGCTTCCACGTTTTTGGGCGGTCATGCGTACTACAACCCAACCGGCCTGTAAGGAGACATCATGGCTATTTCACGCGCACAACTATTGAAAGAGCTGCTCCCTGGCTTGAACGCATTGTTCGGCTTGGAGTACGCTCGTTACGGAGAAGAGCACAAGCAGATCTACGAAACGGAGACCTCTGAGCGTTCTTTTGAAGAAGAGACCAAGCTGTCAGGTTTTAGCGCAGCCCCTGTTAAATACGAGGGTTCGGCAATTGCCTACGACAACGCTCAAGAGGCGTGGACTGCTCGGTATGTGCATGAAACGATTGCGATGGGTTTTTCTATCACCGAAGAGGCGATGGAAGACAACCTGTACGACAGTCTTTCTGCACGATATACGAGGGCGCTGGCTCGTGGGATGTCCTACACCAAGCAAGTTAAAGCTGCTGCAATTCTGAACAACGGGTGGGCAGCAACCACGACTTATGGTGACGGTCAACCCCTATTCTCAACGGCTCATCCTCTTGTGTCGGGCGGGGTAAACAGCAACACTCCTACGACGCAGGCGGACCTGAATGAGACCTCTCTTGAGAACGCAGTAATTCAAATTGCTGGGTGGACTGACGAGCGCGGCCTTTTGATTGCAGCACGTCCAAGGAAGTTGATTGTACCGCCTAATCTTCAATTTGTTGCAACGCGTTTGTTGGAAACTGAACTTCGTGTCAGCACCAACAATAACGATATCAACGCGCTGAAGAATAACGGTTCCATTCCTGAAGGGTATGTGATCAACCACTTCTTGACAGACCCAAACAATTGGTTCCTGACCACCGATGTGCCTAATGGTCTGAAGCACTTTGTGCGGACGCCCATGCAGACAGGAATGGACGGTGACTTTGATACCGGTAACGTACGTTACAAGGCCCGCGAGCGTTATTCGTTCGGCTGGTCTGATCCGCTCGGTATGTTTGGATCACCCGGTGCTTAAATAGTAGTGAAGGGGGGTTGCAAAGCCCCCCTTTTTATTTATACTGACAGTACTAGGAATTTTTACCTGTATCGACTGACCTAGCAGACGTAGTAGAGACGATACGGGGATGTGCTACTACACGAAAGGCTTATCATGGCTATCACGACATTCAGCGGCCCAGTATCGTCGCAAAATGGTTTTATTGGCGGTACCGCTTCCGATCCTATTTCGGTTACCACCGCTCAAAACATCTCCAGCTCTTACGTCACTTCGTCGGCTACAACTGGCGATACACGTCTGAACTACAGCCGTCTGGACATCACCTCCACCGGTTCTGGCGAGACCCTCCGTGCGTTTACAAGGGTTAGCGGCGCATCTGCTGCTACCGGCGGCACAGTAAACGGTGCTCACATCTCTCTGTCTGTTAACTCCGGCGGAACGATCTCTGGTGCAGCAAACGCTCTTCGCGCTACCTTGGGTGTGGCTTCTGGCGTAACCCCCGGCGGTACCCTCTCTGCAATTCAGGTTGACTCTGACATTGCCTCTGGCGTTTCGGTCCCCGGTACCACGGCGTTCTTGCGCTTTACCAACTCCAACAGCACCACACTTGCAAACCTGATGAACGTGCCTGCAGCAATGGTTGGTGTTAATACGCAGGGTGCCGCTACGAACTCTCTGAAGATCGTTGACAGCGCCGGTACTGCTTATTACATCATGCTGACCACGGTCAACTCGTAATGCAGATAACGAAAGAGTTTCTTCTTTCGGAGATTGAGAAAATGGAAAAGCAACGGAATCACGCACATGACGTGGCTGTTGCTTCTCAGGCGGCGATTGATGTGATGCAGGCATTAGTTGCTCGCCTCGATCTTGAGGAAGAGTTACTGGAGACCGAAAATGGCAACAATGCAGACTGACGTACTAGCGTCTAAACCATTAACAGCCACAGGCAATTTTAAAGACCAGAACAACAACGATATTCCTCGTTGTCGTATTAAAACCATCTACGCTATTAACGGTGGTAATGCTGGTTCTGTGGTTATCCGTGAGGGTGGTTCGACGGGATCAATTATTGCAACAATCAACACTGCAGCAGAAGGAACCGCAGGCTACACCATTATCCCAATCCCCGGAGAAGGCATTCTTTGTAAGCTTGGGGCGCTTCACGGGACCGTCACAGACACCGCATCAATAGTGGTGTTCTATGGCTAAGCCTGTCAAAAAATCGGAGATGGCCTGTAATAAACCACGGGCTACACCTGATCACCCGAAGAAGTCGCACGTCGTCAAGGCTTGTGCTAACGGGAAAGAGAAGGTTATCCGGTTTGGCGAGCAGGGTAAGAAGGTTGGATCTGTATCTGGTACGGCAGGAAAACCCAAGGCGGGTGAGTCTTCTACGATGAAAGCCAAGAGAAAATCTTTCAAGGCACGTCACGCAAAGAACATCGCCAAAGGCCCGATGTCAGCAGCCTACTGGGCTGATAAAGTCAAATGGTGACCAAATGACAATTGAAATGTATGTAGGTTTTGTGTACTTCCTGTTGGCCATTGTTGGCTGGTTTTTGAAAGGTGTTATTGATTCTGCAAAAGACACTAAAGATCGCCTTAACGATTTTAAAGTTGAAGTAGCACAACAGTACACGCACAAGAATGATTTGCGTGACATCATGGTCAGCATCAACGAACGGTTTGATCGGATCGAGAAAAAACTCGACCGGCTTATGGAGACTAAAAATGGATGAGAACAAAATGATGGGTAAGATGGGCCGGGGAATGTCTCAATAATTGTCTCGGACTGGAACTTAACAAGAGCTTCAGTCAGCAGCGGGTGATACACACCACAAGCCCCAGGCCACGGCTCAGTTCCCTCTTCGATCTTCAGACCCAACAGCTCTAGGC
>OGWC01000030.1_pt1 | contig 13013 bp, 6 predicted proteins | sample 1575941 | NCBI WGS metagenome assembly OGWC01 (sample SAMN07581552, study PRJEB24739) | freshwater metagenome | place: Singapore | collected 2015-04
TTTTTTTTCAAGCAGAAGACGGCATACGAGATTTCGCGGAGTGACTGGAGTTCAGACGTGTGCTCTTCCGATCTACATCCGAAAGCAGTGCATCAACTGCCAACAACCTGACCATGCCGAAACCATTCGGCCTTGGAACCTGACGTATGGACTGCTCAACTTTTGGGCGATAACACTTCAATTGTGGGGCCAAATGCCGCTGCTATTGCTTCAGGTATTTCTTACTGGATGGGTGTAGATAAGTTTTACCGTTATAGCGGGCGCATTGAAACGCTACGCTGTGATTTAAGGCGGCATGTATTTGGTAACATTAATCTTGCTCAAGACCAACAAGTTTTTGCTGGAACTAACGAAGGGTTTAATGAAATTTGGTGGTTTTATTGCACCGCAAATTCTACAGCAATTGATGCGTATGTTGTCTATAACTACGCTGAAGATATTTGGTATTACGGTACGCTTGGGCGCACAGCTTGGAGTGATTCGGGGTTACGTAATTATCCACAAGCAGCTACATATAATTACAATATAGTTAATCAAGAGTTTGGGGTTGATGATAATACTACGGGAACTCCAGTGCCTATAGAGGCTTATATTGAGTCTGCCGAGTTTGATATTGAAGATGGAGAAAACTTTGGGTTTGTATGGCGCATGGTGCCGGATTTAACATTTCAGGGGTCAACTGCCGCCACACCACAAGTTACGATGACTATGTACGGTATGAACGGATCGGGTTCAGGATTTAATACGGAGGCAGCTAAAGCAGTTGCCAGAACGTCAACAGCGGTTATTGAACAGTTTACCAATATAATTTACACCCGCATTCGTGGTCGGCAGATGATTATTGAAATATCTTCTGATGGTTTGGGTACAACTTGGCAACTTGGTGCACCGCGAATTGATATTAGACCCGACGGTAAAAGATGAGTCTTATACAACACCCTGCTTCACCCAATTTACCCCTTGCGCCGGTACAGTATGACTTGCGCTATCAAGAACAGTTTAATAACGTCTTACGTCTTTATTTTAATCGGTTAAATAATAATTTGCTTGCCCTTTTTGGCTCTTATGGTGGGCAATATGTTCAATTACCTCTAGGTTCTTTTTACGACACAACCGATCAAACCGCTGCTTCAACAACAACTGCATACCCTATAACTTTAAATTCTACGGCTATATCAAGTGGGGTGGGAGTTCAAAGCAGTTCTCAAATCTATGTAACTTATCCCGGTTACTACAATATACAGTTTAGTATTCAATTATCCAATGATACTAATGCCCCACAAGATATTGACATATGGTTTAGAAAAAACGGCACAGACATTGCCAATTCCAATAGCCGATTCGGTTTAGCAGCTCAAAAGAGTCCGGGTGACCCATACCATACCGTTGCTGCGCTTAACTTTATTGTTGATATGGCAGCTAACGACTACCTGCAACTGTACTGGTGCACAACAAACACAAGTGCTAGAATTGAAAGCTACACAGCCCCTTCTTCTCCAACCCGACCTGCAATACCATCGGTCATATTGACTGCCACTCTTGTGTCTGGGATTGAATAATTGTGACTACTTCTGCTAAAACGCTAACTCCTGAACAGCAAGCTGCACTGCAAAAGTTTCAATCGTTTCAGCAGCAACAGGCGCTGGATCAATATTTGTCTGGAAGAGCCACGCAATACGGTACAACTCCTAAAGGTGCAAAGGCTGATACGGGTTGGACTGCTGGTGAAACGCTTGCTAATCCGTTTGCGGGGTTGACTGATTTTGGTAAGAAAACAGTACAGGTATCCCAAGGGGGCGGGGAAGAAGCCCCAACAGAAGAAGAGCAGGCTAAAACCGCTAGTGACTTGTTTCGTGAGAAGTTTGGGGAACAATTAGGCCATAAGTCCACATTTACTAAAGCCTACAAGAAAGACGATAAAGGTAACCCTGTTGAAGTAGAGCTAGATTCATTAACCCCTGAGCAACTTAACTCAGGGGAGTACGTGTTGTTTATGGGCGGTAAAACGGGCGGTACTGAGCGCGAGCGCATGGCGCAAGCCTACATCCCCAAGGGCGATAAACTTATTCCTGTAGGTGACCCATCCTATTACAAAGGTGAACATCCTGATGCCCAAAATGTAGCCAATGCATTAAAAATTGCTTCTATTGCTTCTCTTCCTTTTGGCGGCGTTGGCGGTTTATTAGGAAATGTATCGGGGCAACTGGGAAGTTTTTTAGGTGGTAGTGCATTAGCAAACGTTGGAGCTAATGCTCTTGTATCCGGTGCATTACAAGGTGGTATAGGGACTTTAACAGGGCAAAGTTTTGGTAAAGGGTTTAGGTCAGGTGCAGGTGCTAGTCTTGTTGGGTCAGGCGTTGATGCGCTAGGAAACATGACGGGATTAAATCAGTCTCTGGGTCAGTTTGCAGCCCCCGTTAAATCTCTAGCCACTTCCGGTGTAACATCGCTATTAACAGGTCGTCCGTTTGATTTAGGGCAGGCAGCTAAAGGTGCTGCTATTAATTATGGGTTAAATCAAGTTGGGCAAAACATGGGGATTGATCCTAAACAACAAGCTGCATTAATGAAATTTTACAAGTTTGCTGCGCCGATGATTGCAGCACGGCGCAAGCCCGGAGGTTAAAATGAGTAATCCATTTGATGAAGATGACGGTGATAATGATAGCACTACATTTGATACGGGGAATGTTGATTTATCTAATGTAGATTTAGATCTTTTAGCTGCAAATATGCCCGTGGGTTCTGGGTTTTTTGACGAAACTGGAAAGTTATCTTCGTTGGGGGCGACTAGCTTATTATCTGACCCTGAATTATTAAGTCAATTCAAAGCGGCGTTCCCCGAAGATGCTGCTGCATTAGATACATTACTTCAAGATCCAGAAACAAAAAAACTCTTGCGGCAACAATCCACGGTACTTGGTGGGGAAAATGCAGTTGCAAATATTGGACCTCAAGGAGATACGGGGGTTCAAACTCAGTCTGCTGATACCTCCGGCGTTAAAAGTCTTCTAGACAAAGGCAAAGAGTTAATTAAAAACCTAACAGGTCTTGACGCTGGTGACGCAGCCAAATACGCTGCCATTATTGCAGCTATGAAAATGGCTTATGACGATGCCGAACGAGCAAGAAAAGAAGCTAAAGGCAAACCATTTAAATCAAGTTCTGGGTATAAAACTGTAACAGGTCCGGGTGGGGTAACTGGGTTTAAAAAAGCCGCTGAAGGTGGGGTAATGTCTTTAGGCATGGCACAAGGGCGCTATTTGGGTGGACACAGCGACGGTATGGCTGATAAAGTACCCGCAAATATTGATGGCAGACGCCCTGCTGCGTTAAGTGACGGCGAATTTGTGGTCCCTGCCGACGTTGTCAGTCATCTTGGTAATGGTAATTCAAACGCTGGTGCTAAGCGTCTTTATGAAATGATGGATCGTATTCGTGGTGCACGTACCGGAAATACCAAACAAGGTAAACAGATTAACCCCAATAAATTTTTGCCGAGGTAATTATGGCTATTAGTGTACAAGATCTACCCCCAAACTGGGCTGGGCTTGGTCAACAAGGTAGAATTGATTGGTTTAAAGAGCATAATGTTTCTGTCCAAGACCTATTAGACGCTGGTTGGATTGACCCTAGCGAAAGTAATTGGTTTTTAGACCAAGGTTTACGCGAAGGCGCTCCCCCAGCATCTTCCCCAGCATCTTCCCCCGCCGATTCAACCACAGAAACTGATGCGACACAAAGAATTGAAAATCTTGCCAATGAATTAGGTATTCCTAAATTTGTAGTTGCAAATTTAGTAAATAACGGTATATCAGATGCATCTATTCGTGAAAAATATAGAAGTACAGGAACAGGAACAGAAACAGGAACAGAAACAGGAACAGGAACAGGACCAAGTGCAGGGCCAAGTACAGGAACAGGTACAGGACCAAGTACAGGATCAAGTACAGGAACAAAAACAGATTCTTTAGCAGGGACAAAAATAACAGGTTCTGGAGGCACTAAACAACTTACACTTCCTGAAGGTTGGGATAATTATAATGCAAATCAAAAAATTAGTTGGTTTAAAAATAATAATGTATTAGTTTCAGACTTACAGGCTGCTGGTGTGTCAGCAGCAGATATTAATTGGATGCTACAAAACGGATATACAGAAACAGAAACAGGACCAAGTACAGGACCAAGTACAGAAACTGATGCGACACAAAGAATTGAAAATCTTGCCAATGAATTAGGTATTCCTAAATTTGTAGTTGCAAATTTAGTAAATAACGGTATATCAGATGCATCTATTCGTGAAAAATATAGAAGTACAGGAACAGGTACAGGTACAGGTACAGGACCAAGTACAGGAACAAGCACAGTAAAAGGGGGAACAGGAACAGGAACAGGTTCTTTAGCAGGGACGAAAATAACAGGTTCTGGAGGCACTAAACAACTTACACTTCCTGAAGGTTGGGATAATTATACTGAAGACGCCAAATTAAAATGGTTTAGAGATAATAATGTATTAGTTTCAGACTTACAGGCTGCTGGTGTGTCAGCAACAGATATTCTTTATATGCTACAAAAAGGGTATCAAGGACTAGCAGATTTAACAAAAGGTTCTGGTTTTGATACAAGCGAAGGTTACGGAGGCGTAAAAGTTGAAGGTGAATCAGGTTTACGTGAAGGTTACGCCCCCTACGTTCAAGACTATTTAGAACGTATGTCTGGCCTTCTTGCAAGGCGAAATGTAGATCCTATAACAGGTAAACCTGTTTATACAGGCCCGCAGTTTGGTGATACAGGCGTAGGCGGTTACGGTGCTGATACATTAACAAATTTAAAAGCTCTTCAAACACAACGTGAAAATATGATGGGTATGGGTACGGGTGCTGGAGCAACGCCAATGTACACACCCTCTAAATTTTCTTTTGCCAGCCCTAACGCATCCTTAACAGCGCAAGGAATAAAATCTCTTGCAAAAGGTTCAGAGCAAGACAAAATTAATTTTTATAAAAACTATATGCAAGGAGCGGATCAAACATTACGTAATGCGGCAAATACATACATAGGCCCACAAAAGCAAGAAGATTGGGATTATTTACAAACAAAAGGATTAGCTGGATTTTCGCAAGGTGGTGGGGTTACAGCACTGATGGATGATTCTTACGCAGATGGCGGATTTACAGGACAGTATGTACCTTCAACATTTACTCCACCTACAGGTAGTTATCAGCAATCTACATATACCCCCGGTTCAATGAACTATACAGCGCCGGGAACATATCAAGCAGGGACTATTGGATCTACATTTGATCAAAATAAAGCAGGTGCATATGCCACGCCTAAAGATAATACAATAGCTTCTACATTTACAACACCGGCAAATATTTATTCTGCTGGAAATATAGGTACTGATTTTAGTGGTATTAAAAGTATAGGCTATGCCACGCCTAAAGATAACGCAATAACTTCTACATTTACGACACCGGCAAATATTTATTCTGCTGGAAATATAGGTTCTACGTTTGATGCAACTAAAGCAGGCATATACAAGACTCCTACTGGAACGGAAGAAATAAAGTCTACATTTACGACACCGGCAAATATTTATTCTGCTGGGAATATAGGTTCTACCTACGATCCGGTTACAAAATCGTATACGGGTCCGGGTACAGGAATATCTACAGACACTTTTGATGCCGCTGCAATGCAGCGTTTAATGAATCCTTATACGTCGGGAGTAGTTAATCCTCAACTTGAAGAAGCGCGTAGACAAGCTGAAATTACAAGACAAGCTCAAGCTGCTCGTATGGCAAAAGCTGGTGCATTTGGTGGATCACGCCAAGCTATTATGGAGTCAGAACTTAATCGTAACTTAGGTACCCAACTTGGCACAATTTATGGTACTGGGCAAAAAGAAGCTTACGATGCTGCACTTCGTGCGTTTGAAGCTGAACAAGGTAGAAAACTACAAGCATCTACTGCTACTGAAGCCGCAAGACAAGAAGCAGGTCGGCAAGGTTTAAGTGAAGCACAAACAAGAGCGCAATTAGCCCTACAAGGACAGACTGCCCAAGAAGCAGCTAGGCAAGCAGCAGGTGCACAGGCTCTAAGCGCAGCTCAAACAGCAGGTCAGTTAGGATTACAAGCACAAACAGCACAAGAAGCTGCTAGACAAGCTGCTGGTCAACAGGCACTTTCAGCGGCTCAAACTGCGGCTGAGTTAGGATTAAGAGGGCAGACTGCCCAAGAAGCTGCTAGACAAGCTGCGGGCCAACAGGCATTAACCGCCGCTACTACAGAAGCAGAACTAGCCCAAAGGGGGCAGATAGCTCAGGAGCAGGCTAGACAAGCTGCTGGTCAACAGGCACTAACTGCTGCACAAACTGCTGCTCAATTAGGGTTACAAGGGTCACAGTTAAGCGAACAATCAAGACAATTTGCTGCTAACTACGGGTTACAGTCAGCGCAAACCGCCGCCCAATATGACCAAGCAGCGCGACAACTACAACAACAGGCCGAAGAAGCCCAAGCCAGAGGCGATCAGTTTGCCGCTGATCTTGCACTGCGACAACTCCAAGAAGCACAACGTGCGGCAGAGGCTACTCGTGGATTTGAGTACCAACAGGCTAGAGACACTTACTTAGATCCGTTCCGTGAGCTTAGTTACGCCCAACAGTTATTAGGTGGGCTACCAATTAAAGCTGGAGATGTGGGGGATAGTCCCACTTTACAAGCTTTAATAGGAGCGATAGGGCTTGGCGGTATATTAAACCCTTCCGCTAAACTATAGAGGTTAAAAATGGCAATACCTTTTCCTCCGGGCGGTCCGCAGGTTCAAGCCGCACTACAAAATCCCGCTCGGTTTCCAGATCAGCGGTTGCAAGAGTATGCACAAGGTCAACAGCCTACAGGTCAGGTGCCGCCGCCAATGGCTGCTAATGAACTAACTATTCGTAACGCACAACGACAAGCTGCCTCACGCCAGTCAGCGATGCAAAACAACCCGCAAAACAGCCCTACGGTTTTCCAACAAAAGGACATGGAGCTTCAACAAAAAGCCCAGCAGCTTGCTGCAATGCAACAACAAATGCAGCAACAGATGCAACAAAGAGAACAACAAACACAACAAAAAGAACAGCAACTTGGCGTTATTGGTGCACTAATGGCAAAGAAAGCCCAAGACCTTCAAGCTCGTGAAGCTATGGGCGTGGCTCAACTCCCTGTAAACCCTGATATGTTTACCGCTATGCACGGCGGGATTGTGTTTAATGGTGGTGGAGGAGTTAAAGGGTACAGTGGGAAAGATAATGAAAGCCAAGTAAGAGGTTTATACAGCCGAGGTATTTTAGATACCCTTGCAGACGTATTTAGCCAGCTATACGGCACATCATTTGAAGAAGGTATGGCGCGTACAAAAGAAGGCCAACGAGATAAAGCGTTGCGCGAAGAACTTTCTCGTGTACCCAGCACCGTAGGCGAACCCGAACCTACTATTTATGCAAAAGAACAAGAAAAGCCTAAAGATAAAAAAGGATCTGGGGAATCTACCGGACAACGAGCACCAACAACCCCCCAATCAAATATATTTAAAGAATATATGAGTATGGTTGCTCCTTATGCAGTAACACCCGAGTCAGTACAACAATACCGCCAAGGAATTTTAGGATCGTTAGGTAGGATGCGTGAAGGGTATGATAAGTCTCAGCTAACTCCAGAACAACGAGCTGTGATAGAAAAAGAGGAACGTGATCGCCTCGCCCAAGAATACGCCGAATACACCAAAGGGCGTGATAAACGTATGGAAAAAATACGTTCGTCTTTAGAAGGTGAAGCTCCAAGTGTTTGGAGCAAACTTGCTGCGGGGCTACCCACAGATACAAGAGGTATGCGCTTAGGCACAGGGATTGCAAGTATTGCAAAAGGTTATGTAGGAAAAGAAGACGAATACGAAAAACGTAAACGTGAAGCTGCTAAATATATGGCAGAAGCAGATGAACTAGCCGCTCGTGCAGATTTAGCCGAAAAACGTGGACAAACTGCGGCAGGGCGGCAACTTAGCGCGGCAGAAGATTTACGCCGTAAACAGGCGTATGAGCTTTTAGGGGTTTCTGAATCCGCGTATAGACAAGGTGTAGGCGCGTTGATGTCTGATGAACAAGCCGAACAACAAAAACGACTTAGTATGGCTATGGGTGCTGCGGGAGCAGATGTTTCTGCACGGCAGCAGGAAAAATTAAAAGCTATGGAGCTTGCAAAACCAACCGCACTACAAGAACGATTAGCCCTTTTTAAATCTAACCCTGCTACGTATGAAAAACTTTTTGGGGATAAAACCTCCGGTCGCCGCCCCGGACCTAGAGATATTGTAGCTGTAGAACAATATGTAGCAGGGCTTCCTTTAGAACAACTACCGCTTTCTGACCAAGTAAAACTTGCTATAAAAAATAAAGCTAAATCTTTGGACGACCCAACAAGTCCCGTTAGACAAGAAATTCAAGAAGCTAGAAAAAAGGTAGCGCAAAAAATACTATCATCAGGTATTACAGATGCCGACGATATTTTAAGTGGACGATAAAGGGTTGTTATGCCTATTATTAACATAGCACCTTACGGGCCGGTTAGGTTTTCTGATGCCTTATCAGAAGATGAGCTTCGTAAAAAGGTTGAAGCAGTCCGTGCAAAAGGCGAACAAGAACAGTCTCAAAAATATAAGTTTGACCCCCGTGAAGAACTTTCACTAGGCCAGCAATTCAAAGGCAGCGCTAAACGCGCTTTCACTGGTATCGGTAGTCTTGCTACAGATGTATTCCCCGCTGTTATGGGCAGTTTGTTTGGCTTTGAAGATTACGCCCGTGAGCAGATGGCAGAAGCCGCGCAAAAACGAGCAGCCGCTGAACTTGAATCCCCAACTGCTTATAGAAAATTAAGTGATGTTAGAGGAATCGGTGACGTACCTGGGTTCCTTGCAGAAACATTGGGTGAAGGTGCTGTTGATCTTGCTTCTTTGCTTGTTCCCGGCGGTGCTGGTTCCGTTATAGGTCGTCGTCTTGCACAACGTGGCGCGGCAGAAGCAGGGGAACAGATTGCAAGTCGTATTGCCAGACGGGGTGTCCCAGAAGGACCGATTGCACCAGACGTACTTAAAGGTTTACAGGAAACCGCTACGCGTAGAGCTGCAACGTCATTGGGTGAAGCAGGTGCAGACCTTGGATTTAAGACAGGTCTGCGTGGTGGTTCGTACGGACTTGCTTCAGGTGAGATCTTCCAAAGTGTTGAAGAAGAAACTGGCAAGCTTGAACCCACCCTTGCACTTGCGTTAGGCGTACCGTTTGCTGCGCTGGACTCACTGTTACCCGAAACCATAGCTAAACAACTTGGTGCAACCGGTAAGGCAGTCTTAACTAAAGAAATGCTAGAGCGTTCAACGCTTCCTGAAGCAAAAAGTCTTGCTGCGCGTTTAAGCGTTTCTATACCTTCACTTGTTGCCAAAGAAGGCTTGACCGAAGCAGCCCAAGAAAATATATCAATCCTTGCTGAGCAGATTGCTGGTAGTAGTAAAAAGTTTTTTGATCCTGAGAATGTTGACCGGATGCTCATGGCAGGGGTCAAGGGTGGTATTGCAGGCGGTGTGTTTGGTGCTCCCGGTGCAGCCGTTGAAGCTGCAAGGAATAAGGGTGCCGATCAAGCGTTGATTGATGCAGAAGCTGCGCGTCGTGCTGAAATTACTAAGGGTGAAGAAGAAAAACGCGCTGCACTAGAAGAAGCGAAGACAAGATTTGAAACTGCCGGACTTGGAGAGACTGCGCCCCTATTCCAAGAAGGTGAGTTGCCGTTACAAAAAACCGAGATAAAAGATTTTTTAGCGTCTTTAGGTCAAGAACCACCAAAAGAAGAAGCCGCAGAAACTAAACCTCAAGTAATTACCCCTGCGTTTTTACAGCAATCGGGTATTGTTTCTGGACCCCTGTACGATGGGTTTGTTGGTAAAGATTTAACCGACCCTGAAGTTGCTTCTGACTTTCGTGGCGTTCTTGAGCAACGTGCAACGGATACTAACTTATCAGAGGGTGCTAGGCTTTTAGCTCGTACAAGACTAACTGAACCAGCCGCAGGGGAAGTAACCGGCCCTAAACCGATTACACAACAATACCTTGCAGAGTCAGGTATTGTTTCCGGCCCTATCAATAAAGCATTTAAAGTTAAATATTTAAACGATCCTGAAGTTGTTTCTGCGTTTCGTGACGTTCTTATTCAAAGAGCAGAAGACCCTAAATTGTCTGTGAGCGCACAGATGCTGGCTCGTGCAAGGCTTGAAGAGCTTCCAATTGCGGAACAACAAGGGTTTGATTTTGCTGCTGCACGACGCGAGCAAGAAGAGATTGATGCTGCTAAGGCAAAAGCACAGAAAGAAGAGGCTGAAACTAAGCAAAAAGAAAAGCGCGAACAGGATAAAGCGTTACTCCAAGCATTGTTACAACGTTCTAAAGAATCTCAAAAAGCTGCGCCTGAAGAAGAACGTGAGGCTGGGCCGTTTAATCTTCAGTTAACTAATCAACTAGAAAATGCACTTGCACAACTTCGACGCAGGGAGGCATTTGAACGTGCGGAGCGTGAAGCCGTAACCCAAAAAGAAGAAGAAACCCGCAAAGCTGAAGCTCAGCGCGGTGCACAAAATGAATTACAACAGGCAGCACTCATGGGTGAATTGCCTTCAAATGTACCACTAGCACCTTCTTTTGAACCTACTGGACAAATAACGCTGCCGGGATTTAGACCCCAACAACTAGAACCAGCAGCGGCTGAGGAAGCCGCACCGGAAGGGAAAGCCACACCGGAAGCAAAAGACAAACGTCAGATGGAGATGTTTACCCCATCTGGTAAACCTACAAAAGGAGCTAAAAGTGTTAACAAACCTGACGAGAGTAGAAGTGGAGAAGGCGTTTCAGTTCCTAGCGGACCCGGAGAGCGAGTACCCACCGCAAGAGTTGAGCCACCTGTCGCCACTGGAGTGGAACGTGCTGAGCCAGCTACTGAGGCAACTGTACGAGGAGAGGAAGTACCATCCGTTGCATTAGAAGAAACCGAGCCTAAGACTGAAGCCGAAACAGAGTCCATTAGTGTTCCACCAGAAATTCAAACTGCAACAGATTTATTAACAGCAATTGACGCAGGGGGAATGCCCCTTAATCCTGCAAAGCTTAATAAGGTAGCAGAAGATTTAGGTCTAGAAGTTAGTAAAAAAGCTAAGCCGGAAGATACTGTAAAACGTATTAGAGATGCTGTCGCTCGTGTTGTCCCTCAAAAAGAAACAACTGAACCCGAAACCGAAACCGAAACCGAAACCGAAACCGAAACCGAAACCGAAACCGAACCCAAAAAGGAAACCCCAAGTGCCGCTGCGCCCACCGAAACCAAGCAAGCAAAAAAAGAGGGAACAACAGAGGCTCCTAAAAGAGCAGAAGTGGCAGAACCCGCCACCGAAACTGAACTTACCGAGCAAGAACAGCGAGACCTCCAAGCTGAACTAGAGCAAGAGCAAGCTGCACAAAGCGAAGTCAAAAAGGTTAAGAAGGCTAAAAAAGAGCGTCGGCAAAAAGAAGCTGAAAGTGCAGAAAAAGGTGAGCCACCGCCCAAGAAAGTTCGCAAACCTCGTGCTAAGAAGATTGCAGGTACGGAAGAATTTCAAAAGCTTGAGGGTGGTGCGGCAACGCAGCTATACCAAACAACACAATTTACTAACTTCTTAGAGCGTGGGTACGTTGGGTTTGCCCCGCTTGATTTGCCGCAGCAGATTGACAATCAAATAGAGGCAGCAAAAGGCAGTGCAGATAGTAAAGAGCTTCCTCGTTTAGAGATTCAAAAAACCGACATCGCTGAAGACATTCAAAAAGTTAAAGACTTAATAACTGGGCCAAAGGCCGACACCCCCGAAGCAAGGGCTGCTCAGGTTTACTTCAGCAAAATGCCTCGTCTTGTTGATGGGTTAATCAACATTGCATTTGGCACTCAGTTTGAAGCTCCCCATCTGCTTAGCAATATTCCACAATCAGATCAGTACGGCACAACCGTAGAACAAAACTTTTTCAATGGACTAACCCAAGAAAACGCGCAAAAAGCTTTTGTTTGGGTTGAGAATAACTTATCGCCTGTGTCGTTCAACGAGCTTGCTGCAAGGCAAACCGCGTTTGCTATTGCCGCTAAAACAAGCGATCAACAAATTGTAAGATTAGTGCAGCTTGGGTTCCGTGGCCCTGCTGCCCCTGTCGAGTTAGATATTGAAGGTAAGCCTATTAATAGGCAAGAAGGCATTAAAGAATACGAAGCGGCATTTGAACGAGAGTACTCAGCCGTGGGTCGTCTTGGCCTTGCCCTAGACCAAGCAGGTATGCCAAAAAAACAGCGGCAAGAAATAATGCGACTCGCCACACGTAAAGTGGTTGAGGTACTGCCCCCCTTTACTACAACTTGGGAACTTAACACCTTAAACGGTGACGATCTTATTCGGGTCGTACCCGAAAAAAATCAAAAGCTTATCTCTGAGCAAATTGATAAAGCCGGACCCGAAGCACGTACCGCGCTTGCAACGCACTATGGGGTTGCTCCTGATAGTCAAGAACTACTATCAAAAGTTCTTCTTGACGTTGTTAGGTTTACCAACAAAGGTATTGAAGCAGTTAATCGCGCAATCCGCAGTTTTATTAAGCAGATCGCAAACGGGCTTATGTCGATTGCTTTGATCTTTAACCCCGCCCAGCTACTTGACACGTTCTCCTATAACCCTGTAAAAGTTTATACAGAAACAATTGAGATAAAAGCTACTGTCCCTGCCGATGCAAGGGCAAACATGTCTGCGGAAGCGGTTAAGGTCTATGAGTCAATGGCCCCCGCAGCTCAAGCATCGGGTAAAGGTTTTATGATTGCGGACAAACCCGCAGGGCGTCTGCATGTGTTTGATGCAGACGGTAATTTAATTGCACAAGATACCGCACTCTATGAGCGTGCTATCGTGACTGGGAAAC
>OGWC01000032.1_pt1 | contig 12627 bp, 10 predicted proteins | sample 1575941 | NCBI WGS metagenome assembly OGWC01 (sample SAMN07581552, study PRJEB24739) | freshwater metagenome | place: Singapore | collected 2015-04
GTTTCCCAGTCACGATAGGGTTGCCAACTCCATGCGGCCGAGAAACCGAAGTTATGCTGAATTCGGCACTAATCCGTGCGGCGAGATTGTCCTTCGTCCATGGCAGTTTTGTAATCTCAGTGCCGCCATTGCACGACACGACGACACGCAAACATCACTGACGAAGAAGGTTGAGATCGCGACCATCATCGGAACCATTCAAAGCATGGCGACGCACTTCCCGGGGTTACGAGCTATGTGGAAGAAGAATTGTGAAGAAGAGCGACTGCTCGGAGTAGACATTACCGGCCAAACAGATTGCGCCATTCTTCGTTCAAAGTGGCAGTCTACCGCACTGATGGAGAAATTTCGAGAGAGAGTCCATTACGTCAATCGTGATACGGCAACGATGCTCGGAATCAATCCATCAGCGGCCATGACGTGTGTGAAGCCAAGCGGAAACTCATCCGTGCTGCTCAACTGCTCATCTGGTTTACACGCTCGACACAGTGAATACTACGTGCGGAATGTGCGCGTGTCGTCTCATTCTCCGATATTCCATGTTCTCCGCGATGCTGGAGTACCAATGGACCCCGAGAACGGTCAAACTCACGACACGGCGACGACGTGGGTCGTTCATTTCCCGGTCAAGTCTCCGGTTGGCGCGATCACGAGGAATCATGAGACGGCCATTGATCAATGTGAACGTTGGCTACGCAACAAGCGATACTGGACTGATCACAATCCATCATGCACAATCACGTACAAGCCAGATGAAGTCATTGATCTTATGGCTTGGGTATGGGAGCATCGAGAGATTGTAGGGGGATTGTCGTTTCTTCCGTGGTTTGACGCCGCGTACGCGCAAATGCCATACGAAGCGTGCGACAAGGAGACGTATGAGCGTTTGGCGGCATCGTTTCCGATCATTGATTGGAGTAGAATCTGGTTGTACGAAGACCATGATCTTACGAATGCCGCGCATGAACTTTCGTGTGTCGCAGGGGCGTGCGATATTGACGCAATGAACGAAAAGGATCCTCGAGCTGTATATGACAAGGAACAGAATAGTCGGATTAACGACGAAACGAGCGAGTGAGCTTACCGCAAATCCGCTCAACTGGAGATCGCATCCGAGTGCACAACGAAGTGCAGTTTCGGCTTCTCTGCAGACACTTGGGTGGGTAGACGTTGTCATTGAGAACATTGAGACGGGATACTTGATTGACGGGCATGAACGAGTATGGCAAGCCATGGAACACGACGAGATGGTTCCGGTGTTGCAGGTCCGTCTTAGTTTGGACGAAGAGCGATTAGCGCTTGCCATCCTTGATCCACTCACGTCCATGGCCAAGACAGACGGCACCGTTCTCGATGAACTGCTCTCCGTGATCTCATGCACAAACGAGACGCTTGCAGCAGTGCTAGACACGATTGCAACAACATCAGGATTATTGTCCGGTGATGACAATGAAGTGTCTGAACTGAACACTGCACCAGAATACTCAAACGACGACGAACTACAGTCAAACCACGTAACGTGTCCGGAATGTGGTGCTATGATAGTGACAAGCCACCGCAAGAGAAACGGAAACGCGTCAAGTCGAAAGAAGCCACGGGAAAAGCCACGGCACTGAGCAGCCTGAGGTGAATAATGATCTTCATTGAGATCAAGTCAAATATCCTTGAAGTCATTGCCATCCTCGATACACTTCGAGATCCTCGTGTACTTCTTCTTGATGATCGATTTGCTGACGTACTCATCAAGAAACTCGGGGAATATCCACGTCCAAGCAGAGCGCCGCAACCGTTTCGAAGTGCAAAGCAACGTCGTTGGTTCTTTGCCGCTCTTGAAGACGGAACCATCAAAGTTCCTTATCAACGAACAGAGCAACTGATGAAAGGCTGGAAGAAAGAGCAAACGTCACAGGGTGTTACCGTGTTCAATGCTGTGCCTTACGCGTCTTTGGTGCAAGGCAAAAGAACTGATCAATCACCGTATCATCGTGCAACGTGGAAACCATACGAAGACGTTGCCCAAGATGTGGACAAGACGATATCGCCAATCCTCGACAAATCAGCTCAGGAGACGATCAATACCATATTCTCACGGTCAATGCCTCTTCGTGTACTCTAAAAGGACACGCCCATGACCACAAATGCATCTCGCCCAGCTCCACCTCAAGACAGAATCCGAGGAAGTGACGATAATCCAAAAGGAAGTGCGCGAAACACACGGGGTGGCATTGTCGTTTCACCAGAGACCGAGAGCGCGTTACGGTCCAAAGTTACGCAACACAACGAACAACACTCAATGCGCGTAACGCTTGGCATGCTCAAAGCGGTATATCGCCGAGGTGCCGGGGCGTTCAGTGTCAGTCATAGACCCGGGAAAACGCGCAATCAATGGGCTATGGCGCGTGTCAATGCGTTCCTTGATCTCGTTGCAAATGGCAAGCCCAACAGAGCGGCATACACGACTGACAACGATCTTCTTCCAAAGAATCATCCTCTCGCCACCAAAGAATTCGCTTCACAGCGACAATGGCGTTGGGCGTTTGCAACGGAACAGCCGTTTGCGCGAAGATGGGCGGAAGAAAGTACGTTTGAGAAACTCCCCAAACGAAAGCGAGCAGCAGCGAAAGCGACTCCAGAGTATATTCAGATGCGAGAAGGGTCGACGACTCCTTCATCAACAAACCTCGATTACTCAGCGGGTGCGGGAGAGCGTATCGGCGGACAACTATGTCGTGACAAGGACGGGCAGTACGTCAACTGTAATTCACCGAATGCGACAGCGCAGTCAAAGATTCAACTGTACAGAATGGAAACTCAAAAGATCCGCGCTATGGGGAAAGAACAGTACAAGGAATTCAAAGAACAACAAAAGGCAAAGAAGAAAGGCGGTGGCGGAAAAGTCAAGGAAGAGCTGACGCCAGAACAAGAGGCGGCCAAGAAGGAGGAGGAACGAGTAAAGCGAGAGCAAGAGCAACGAGAAGAACGAGAGCGAAATATTGAGAAATCCTCAGACACTTCTCCATTAGGGAAAGAAGACGCAAAAGCGTTTGCGAAGTTTGGCGACCCGGACGATCCGAAAGGGTTGAGCGAGGAGCAGACCAAAAAGTTTGAAGAACTTGGATTGGTAAAACGAGATAAGGATGGCAACTTAGCTTCCATGACACGAGAAGGACGAGCGTATCTTCGCGCATTACGATCAGGAGATAAAGCGGAAGCTCGAGACGCATTCGTTGATGTGCAGGAAGCGGTGGCAATTCGCCGTGAACGTGAAGCGGAACGAGAGCAACTCAAAAAAGAACGAGAGCAGATGAAACAAGAGCGTGAGCAGAAAAAGAAGGAACGCGCACAACAATCAAAAAGAACGAAGGGTTCAGGGCGTCAAGATCAAGAATCTGCTATTCAGCAACAGAAACAGATCTTGGAACAGGCGCAGATGATGGCGTATCAAATGCTTGACGCATATCAGTCTAGACAACGTACTGATTCCGGGATTGTTTCGGCACCTCCTGAAGTAAAACCACGAGACAAAGATCGTGAGAAGGATCGCGAACCTATACCATCTCCTGAGAAGGAGCGTAAGGAGCGTAAGGAGCGTAAAGAGAAGGAGCGTAAACGAGAGCAAAGGAACAACGAAAATAAATCATTGTCGTGGTATAATGACGACGTTTTTAGTTCCGCTATCCAAAATGCAACGTTTATCCCCCCGAAAGGGGTTCAGCGCGCCGCTAGAATGGCGTTGACTGAACGAAGAAACAATCCTCCTTCCAATCGTGGCATGACGCCAGTTGGCATAGCTCGAGCTCGTGATCTGGCGTCGGGAAGACCAGTATCACTTGATACAATCACACGCATGCACTCATACTTTTCTCGTCACGAAGTCGACAAAAAGGGCTCAACATGGGATGAAAGGGGTAAGGGGTGGCAAGCTTGGCATGGATGGGGTGGCGACCCGGGACAGAGATGGGTGCAACGCATTCTTCGAGCAGCAGAGAAAGCCACGAATTCAGAACATCTGACGTGGTGTATTCCGGATAGCAGTGTATAAAGGAGCATCAACCATGAGATACGCGATTGTTCGTGATTTGGAAGCGGATCCTGATACGTTTGATATGATTGCTATTGAGCACAAGGACGGAACAAGAACGTTCACGGACGACAACAAAGAAGATGCGGAACGAAACGCTCAGCGAAAAAGCCGTGTTGTAGCGTATCGAAAGGAACAGATGGAGGAACCAGATTTCATCCTTGATTTTCGTTCTACATACAGAGCATTTCTGCTAGGGGATTATCAGAAGCACAAAGAGAAAGTGGATACACTTATTCGGCAACGATTTGGATATACGCAAAAGGAGATCGAAGACGCGCTTCGTTAATCAATATGCAACCAAGAAGGAGTACGTTATGGGATTCAAGCATCTCCGCGGCAAGCACGATCAACGAGATCATGGGCGTCGCGGCATTGGTCAAGGGAGTGGCGGCGTCAGCAGTGCCGTCGCTTCAGTGACCAGTTTAGATTCAAAAGAGACATCGTCAATTACAGAAGATGCAAGAAGAGCATCACTTGATTCGTTTCGCTCAAGTATTGGCGACCCAAGACCAGATCAAGATAAAGGGGAATATCTCGATACAATACGGAGTCAACTCAATACTAGTACTCAAGAAATGCGCGATCAAGTAAAGCAACGAAACGCGCTTCAGCGAACCATCGACCGACGAGTCAAGAAGGGTGGCGAACCCGCTTCCCAGAGTGAACGTGATCAGATTCGTGCACTTGACGAAGGAATCCTTTCACGTGCTGCGTCATCTGAATTCCTTCGAGAACAATATAATGCTCGTCTCGGTGAATTTCGACAAGAACGACAACAAGCATTGCGCGAACAACGAAGACAAGAAAGAGAAAAGAAACGAAACAATCAACAACAATCAGCTGCACCGAACACGCCGGTAAAGCCGGCATCGTATTTATCTGAAGGAATCATTACAAGCGACGTATCTCCTATTGATATCGATGGTTTACCTTCAATGGATTATGTTCGGGTAGGAACGAACAATATTCAGACCATCAACGACGCTACGAGATTCCTTGACGACGGCGGAGATATCAGCGGCGTCCCGGATGATTTTCTTCTGGAAGCCATAAGGGGCAGCAGTCGATTTACTCAGGGGAACGCCGAAACTGCAGGAATCAACGGCGCACCACGATTGTTTACGGATACTCGAACAGGACGAAGATATTTATCAAAGTATGAGCAAACATCGTATATTCCGAACGAGGATATTGCCGAAGTACTCGGAAACAATATCGCAGGTCGTCTTGGCTTCCCCGTAGGAGGAATGCGATTTGCTGGACCTGCTACGATGGCGCGGCGAAACAAGAACGGCAAATTCAATAATATCTCGGCATCTCCGGGACGTCCTATTCTTCTCGAGCATGCTGATAACTACACCACCGGAGGTGTACGACGGCCAGAGTGGAACATGAATGATGACCCATCGCAGCTCGTAAACGCGGCAATTCTTGATTATATTTTGCTCAACCCTGATCGCCATACAGACAACTACTTTGTGTCAGGAGATCAACAACGTCCACGATTTGTCCCTATTGACGCGAGTATGGGATTCCAGAATGCTCGTTATCGTCCCAAGGATATAGAACCTGGCGAACAACCAGATCTTTCAGGTGTCGAAGGCATCAGAGCATTTGCACGTTCCGTACGAAACGGGACTGTTCCATCCATCCGCAAGAGAGTGTTTAATGCACCAATAAATCAACTTACGACCATCAGACAAGAACTCCGGGACGAAATCGCCAGAACACAGCAACGACTACGAGCATCAGAAGAACGTACTCCGTTTGAGATTGTTGCCCGTAAAGCAGTGCTGGCGGCTGGGTCAACAGATCCCGGATCAACAACAAGAAGACCTAGAGAAACAACGGTTGAATTTGACCAAAACGGTGTGAATGACTCCACCAATCGCTTTATCCAGTATCCGAGTAGACGCATAAACGCCTTTTTGAATCTGACGCCTGACGAGATCCTTGACGCTCTTCTTTCATAATTCTAACGGAGATGATACTCCCATGATTTTCAGTCAGATCAAGCATCTCCGCGGCAAGCACGATCAACGAGATCACGGCAGAAGAGCTGCTGGGGGTGGCGTATCCGCGATCAGAGATACGATCACAAGCTTAAATTCCGAGGATCAAAACACGATCATTGCAACAACAAAAAACGAACAAGATCGTGCGTTGGCGCAAAGACGCTCAAAACACCCAAACGACGTGTTGTTTCTCCAAGAACTTCAGCAAGATATTCGATCATACACCGGAAAAGACAGTAGACTACGGAGAGCGGAACGAGAACGTAAATATGTGCTCGCCGAAGCAAAAAGACAAGGCGGGAACCTGAGTGCGTTTCAACAAACACAATTACGATCAGCGGAAAAGGATATTCTTGAAGCTATTACCACTATTGAATCGTATCGAAGTCAATTCAATGAAACGCTGAGTCGTATACGAGAAGATAGAAAGCGAATTCAGAGAGACCAACGAAAGGCAAAAACGCGAAAGGTATCGCTCGACACACAGACACCGTTTGAATCCTTAGACGGATTTGGACTCAAAGGTTGGAGACGACAACGTCCTGATACGCCACCGGATTACGCAGCGTACGATCAAGCGACTCCGGGTAGACCAGCGTGGATGGAAGATCAACGATGGGACCTTCCAACAAAACCTGATAGTGTTGACTTCGCGGAAAGTCGTCCTAGCTCGTTTCGTACCATTACGCAAACTCCAGAGGGTGCACCAGTAACGACTATTTTGCCAAGTGACGTCTCAAGCACGGCACGATCAATGCGTGATGTAGAACCCACTCGTCTTTTTCCGTATGACTCGAAAGGCGAAAGATTGACTGAGGTGAGACCTGAATGGAACAAAGGGGTTTGGTCCGCTGGAGAAGCGTTGTTTGTCGACCAGAACGAAGGAAACGATTTTTGGAATCAGAGACCAATACCGACATCGAATGCATTTAGTTTAGAGAATGTACGCGACTCAACGCGTGACTATGCTGGTTTTGGATACCAAATGATGAATGGCATCACTCGTGGTAACAAGTACTTCGGCTCTACCTTCTTATATTCAATACAAGAAGAGTATCTTAGCCAACTTTCTCCGAGTGCAAGAAAAAATATTGAAGAACGTATTGCCCATATTCGTATCATGGACGCTGCAATGCGACCAGCCCCAGCAACCATCTTTACACGACGTGGTGTTGGAGTCAACACGTTTGCGCGTATGCAGCAACACTTAAAGGTCGGTGATCGATTCACAGACAATTCGTTCACCAGTACCAGTATCAACCCGGTGTTTAACTGGAGACCCCAAGACAACGTACCCATGGTCAACGTTATCCTTACCGAAGGCACCCCGACACTCTGGACAAGCAACGTGGCACTCAAAGAAGACGAGAACGAAGTAATCGTTGGACGAGGCGTCACGTATGAAGTTGTCTCCACGGATAACGAGCGTGGCTGGATTCTCCGTACCATCCCGCCAGAGGGTGACTATGTCCCTCCTGAGCTTACACCACAGTAAGGACTACGGCAATGCGATTCAGGCAATTCATGCATCTCAGGCCGCTCAGTCAGATCAAGCATCTCCGCGGCAAGCATGATCAACGAGATCATGGGCGTCGTGGCATCGGCCAAGGGAGTGGTGGGGTCAGTAGTGCCGTTGCATCCATTACAAGTTTGACTTCGGAACAAATAGCGTCAACGATAGAAGAATCTCGAACCAACGTCACTCAAGCGTACAATATATCAGCTTCGACAATCACGGACCCACGTGGACGTCTAGATCGTATGCGCGAGGCTCTGAAGATACGAGATCGCAACATAAACGACGATATAAAGCAACGAAACGCGCTTCAGCGAACTATTGACCGACGAGTCAAGAAAGGTGGTGAACCCGCTTCTCAAAGTGAACGTGATCGGATTCGTACACTTGATGAAAGAATCCTTTCAAGTGCCACGTCATTCGAATTCCTCCGAGAACAATACAATGCTGAACTTAAGACGTTCCAGGCAGACCAACGACAAGCAGCGAAAGATCGAGCAAAGGCGAAACGCAACCAAGCGAAGAATCCGATACCAACACCGACACCAACACCGACGCTAGAGCCGACGCTCAAACCAGCAACAAAATATACGTCTGAGAGCCTACAAAATATCGGGCTTGGAGGATGGACTCGATTCCGTCCTAATACACCACCGGATTACTCATCGTACGATCAAGAGACTCCAAGCAGACCAGAGTGGATGAATGATCCAAGATTACAAGATATAAGTATTCCGCCTTGGCAAAGACCACCGAGAAATTTTCGCAGCATCTCTTTGACGCCAGAAGGAGATCCGGTATTGACCGTTGGGATGAAAGAAGGGGAAACCATCGTAGACTTTGCTAATCGACCAAATCTCGTCAATAAGACACCAGAAGAGCGATTGTCGGAAATAACAAGTCGCTCGTATCAAGATGCTACGTGGCAAGCTGGAGAAACGGTATTTTCAAAACAACGCTCCAAAGCTGAGGATTTTTGGTTAGCAAAGCCAGTCCCGAATAGCAAGATCATGATAGGCCAAGCAGTATCACGATACGGTAATATTACCTACGAGACTGTCAACGGGATTCTTCGAAGAACTGAATCGCCAGGTCCAAACACACGACGTGAAGCCGAAGATATTATTCGCGCAATGGACGCCGGGATGCAGCCAGCACCTCGAACTATCTCTGCACGACGTGGTGTTAGAGTTGCCACGTTTGCGCGTATGCAGGAACACCTAAAGGTCGGTGATCGATTTACTGACGACTCGTTTACCAGTACAAGTGTGAATCCAATGTTCAATTGGTCCTATGATCAATCTACATATCCACCTACTCCTTCTACTATGCTTAACATCATCATCACGGAAGGAACCCCGACACTTTGGACAGATAGCATGGCAATGGGATCAGCAGAAAACGAAGTGGTCATTGGGCGAGGTGTCACGTACGAAGTCGTCTCCACGGATAACGAGCGTGGCTGGATTCTCCGTACTGTCCCGCCAGAGGGTGATTACGTTCCTCCTGAGATTCCATCCTAGAAAGGATTACGGCAATGCAATTCATGCAACTCAGGCAGCTCAGTCAGATCAAGCATCTCCGCGGCAAGCACGATCAACGAGATCATGGGCGTCGTGGCATTGGCCAAGGGAGTGGCGGGGTTTCGCAAGCATTTTCAAAAGCTGAATCGCAATTTTCGGCGTCTGAACTAGAGCAAGCTAGGATTGACAATGATTATATGGCAGATATGGAGCTCACAAGGATTAAACAATCAACAAATTCGCCGCCAGATCAACTTCGAGCTATTCGAGATTATATGCGTGTGCAGGAACGTGCCATTGCATTAGTGAAGAAAAGGCGAGCTGACATTGACAAAAAGATCAAGAAGGGCATTCCGTTATCTGACAGTGAGAAGAGTAAACTTAAAGCACTGAACTCTGTAGTCCTTGCAGCAGCAACGGCATTCGAAAAGTCCCGACAAGAACACAACAATCTCCTTGCATCAATCAGATCTGAGAAGGCTAAAAGTACGAGTAGAGGGCAATATCGACAACCACGTCCAAAGTCGTCGTTGACTACATACCCTGCGAGAAAGACTGCAGATGATCTTGCGAAGGGCACGATATCTTCGGCGTCGACACTCATTGGCCAAGACGGGCTTCCTTCCATGACAAGAATCGAGCGAGGGACAAACAATATTCAGACCATCAACGACGCTACGAGATTCCTTGACGACGGGGGTGATATTAGTGGCGTCCCGGATGATTTTCTGCTGGAAGCCATGAGGGGCAGCAGTCGATTTACTCAGGAGAACGCAGGGTGGGCAGGAGTCAACGGTGCTCCGACAATCTTCACCGATACTCGAACAGGACGAAGATATTTATCAAAATACGAACAAACATCGTACGCCCCAAACGAGGATATTGCCGAAGTACTTGGAAACAATATTGCAGGTCGTCTTGGCTTCCCCGTAGGAGGGGTACGGTTTGCAGGGCCGCTTCTTCGAGCAACTCCACAATCGCAAACTCCGCGAAAAGGCCAACCAAGTGCATCGCTCCGAGATCATCGTCCTGTTATCATAGAACATGTCGGGAACTATATAGATGGACCTACTGTAGTACCGAAGAGTGTGGGAAGCACTTTTACTTCCACAACAGACGCCGTAAACGCCATGTTGCTTGACTTTATTATGCTCAATCCAGACAGACATGAACGTAATTATTTCTTCACAGGAAATTTAAGAGTGATGAATGGGAAATACATTAGACAGTTTATCCCCATTGATTCTAGCTTGGGATTCCAAAACACTACATTTCAAATTCCCGATTCAATGGCGTCAAATAGTGGATTGTATGATTTTCTTACACAAGGTAGCGTACCATTCACGCTCCTCTTTGGTGTAGATTACCAAAAAGCGAAAGAACAAGGAAGCGACGATGAATTTCGGCAAGAGGTACAACGGGCATTTGAGCGTGCTCAGCAACGTCTTAGAGAATCAGAAGATCGTTTGCCGTTTCGAGATGCAGCAGGGGATGCGACGTACTCCGCAGGAACGTTTGATGACGATGGGTTTATTGTACCGAGACAACAAAGTAACGAGGATGCTCTTCGTTTGATTGAATTCCCTAATGAACGGATTCAGTATATTCTCGGGCTTGATCCTGCGGAATTCACTGATCAACTGTTACAAGGATTGGAAGATAACTATGATCGCATTTTGATGCAGGCTATCGCAGATGGCGATATTTAACACGTTTAAGGGAATCAATCTATGTACTTCAAAAGAATTCGACAAACTCGTTGGGTGAAGCATCTCCGTAACAAGCATGATCAACAAGATCACGGGCGACGTGGTGCGTCGACGACTTCAGCGAGAAGTGGCGGAGGAGGGTCGAGTGGAGGTTCTGGAATCGCTATACCTGGATTTACTCAGCCCAGTAATGAAGGGTATGCTCTTCGTCCTTATGATAGAGCGGCTTTCGCACTGGACGGCCCGGACAAACCTGCGATTTCGTTTGCTGACGTGGTGAACGCTGCAGACCAGAAAGGCGGAGGAAGACTCGTCAGTGTGATGGAGCAAGGGAACGAAGGGACTCGTGTTATTCAAAAGTCAGTTTATGATCATTTTCAAGACACGTTCAACTCGCTCAGGAGTACGTTGTCATCCGGAAACGGGCCAGTATCTAATAGCGCATTCTCCATCGCCGAACGAGAATTGATTCGAGAACAGTCTCGTGTGCGCGACTATGCTCAGATGATTCAAGATCGAGAATCCTTTGGTGATTTCGCGGGTGCGGACTTGGCGCGGGGATTGATGATTGAGACATATGCACTGAGCGAAGTGTATCGAGAAACGGTCAATCGTGGTATCATGGAACGAAGACGCGCTACCCCGCACCCCACAGACGCGATTATGGTTATCAAGCCAGACGGAACTCTTGACTACGTTCCTTCCCAGAGAGCCATTGATATCGCGTCTGCCATGAATGATCGTTCTCATCCGTTTGGCGCACAACTTCGAGCATTATCAACAACCATGAAGAAAGCGTCTGACGAACAAACGTTGATTATCAGAGAGACGAACGATCTTGTCCGAGAACTCAAAACCGCGAATCCCAGTCGTCAGCAAGAGATCAAGAAGAGAATCAACGAACTTGGAGAACAACGGAGAAAGACGTCTATTACGGAGACTCAGGTCAAGAAGGGGCTCTCCGATGCAGTGGCGTCGCTAGGATTTGTGTTACAAACTGCGTCACCGGGTCGTATTCCGGCAACGTTTTCAACGGAAAATATTTCCTTGTTGGAAGCCAATGATGTTCAACGCGTAGCTCGAGAACGTCTTGGCATCGTTCAGACACTGCTGCAAGGAATAATACCGCATTCACGATTGGGGTTTACCAAGCCACTCGAAATCGTTCTTGACGGTACTCAGACGAGAGCGTATGCAAAGCAAAATACTCCGGAGATTGTGGTAAATCCCAATGACAGTTCAAGAATTATGATGCACGAGATACTGCATATCATTGAAGATCAACACCCTGTCATTCAGCAACGTGTCAATGCGTTTCTGCAGACACGGACGAGGAATTCGCCGTTGGAGCCATTGTCAAAATACGGATCATTTGATGCGCAGGAGCAAACAAAGGCAGATAACTTTGGGAATCCGTACATTGGAAAGATATATCAAACGGGCTCAACGGAAGTATTGTCCATGTTCGCGGATTACTTGTTGACGCCAACAGATGCGAGGCAAAAAGCGCAGCTCCACGACGATCCCGAATATCTTCAGTTTGTCATTGACGTATTGTCTGATCCTAGTAGTTATCAATGATCGATAGACATGAATCAAGGGATTGGCAATGACTTCTCAAAGAAAAGCACCGTGGTTGGTTTTGACGTTTCCTTCAGTACCAATTACAATCCGCTATCATTACGTCAATGACAAGTGGATTGTCGAGCATGACGACGAAACGGTACGAAGAGCGTACTTGGATGCATTTTAGACGGCGCTTGAATCAAGTGCTACAATG
>OGWC01000034.1_pt1 | contig 12539 bp, 17 predicted proteins | sample 1575941 | NCBI WGS metagenome assembly OGWC01 (sample SAMN07581552, study PRJEB24739) | freshwater metagenome | place: Singapore | collected 2015-04
GTTTCCCAGTCACGATACCACCACTTCAAACCGTTGGGTACATCCGTGGTCAGGAACCAGCCGTTGGTGTCGGTCAAGAAGTGGTTGATCGTGTAGCCTTCAGGAATGCTTCCGTTGTTCTTCAACGCGTTGATGTCGTTGTTGTTGGTGCTGACACGAAGTTCAGTTTCCAACAGACGAGTCGCAACGAATTGAAGATTTGAAGGAACAATCAACTTGCGAGGACGTGCTGCAATTAACAGGCCGCGCTCATCGGTCCAGCCCGCAATTTGAATGACGGCGTTCTCAAGAGAAGTCTCATTCAAGTCAGCCTGGGTAGAAGGCGTGTTGCTGTTGGTGCCGCCTGAAACAAGAGGATGTGCTGTAGAGAACAGAGGCTGTCCATCACCATAAGTTACGGTAGATGCCCATCCGTTGTTCAATACAGCCGCTGCTTTTACCTGCTTCGTATATGCCATGGCGCGTGCGAGTGCCTTGGTATAACGTGAGCTAAGACTATCGTACAGGTTGTCTTCAATCGCCTCTTCGGTGATTGAAAAGCCCATAGCAATCGTCTCATGGGTGTAGCGAGCCGTCCAAGCTTCTTGCGCGTTGTCGTATGCAATCGCAGAACCTTCGTTCTTTACGGGTGCAGCCGAGAAGCCCGAAAGCTTGGTTTCCTCTTCAAACGAACGCTCAGAGGTTTCCGTTTCGTAGATCTCTTTGTGCTCTTCGCCATACCGTGCGTACTCCAGACCGAACAATGCGTTCAAGCCGGGGAGCAACTCTTTCAGTAGTTGTGCGCGTGAAATAGCCATTTAAGTTTCCCCTTACAGTCCGACTGGGTTGTTGTACGCATGACCTCCAGTCACCACGCCAGTTGCCTGCACGACATACGGTGCATTGAACTTGACGATAATTTCTGGGTAGTACAGCGTGCCGCTATAGGTAAATGCCGTATCAGGCACCACGTCAATGACTCGCAATGGCAGAGTCTGGGTTGTTGCCCCAGAAGCAATGTCCACTGCATAACGCGAATCTTTGGTCGTTGTGTTCAGGGTATTTGCAACCATGGACACGTTGAGACCAACATCGGTATAGGTAAAGCCTGACGTTGTTGAAACAACCGTGGTTCCGCTTACACCGCAGACCTGGAACAACTGATCTGGATCTTCGCAGATGTAGGCAATAATGTTGGTATTGCTTGCAACTGATGTTCCAGAAATCCAGGCTTGCGAAAAGGTCGGCTGGCCGGTTACTGAAGAAACAAACGTAACGCCCATGAACACACCAGCAAAACCAGTGGTCGGGGCGGCAGTTGTTTCTGTACAAACAACCACACAACCGTTAGTATCAAACTTTACAGGATCACCAAAGCCAATTGAACTGGCGCTGGAGTTTACAATCCGGCGCTGGCGAGTGGCTCCGGCAAATACCTGACCGCCGATCAAATTGATCGGACGCAGTCCATAAGGACCTGAAATCGTCGGGTAAGCCATGTTTAACTCCTAAAAATTATCTTTTGCCAAAACGAACCTCAGAGCGCCGGTCATTAAACAACGGCATCCTTGGGTCGTTCTCTCTCATAAAGTTGTTGTCTACACTCTGCATCCACTCATTGGCCTGTTTCAAGTAATGGTTATTACGTTGTTCAGTCATTTCCGTGGGCGCTCGGCATAACATCAATCCACCAATTTCAATGTTGCCGGTCTTAGGTCCGGTTGCGAGCATGGCTCGGGTTACCTCAGGATAATCTTCCCATTTGCAGGGTTCAAATCCATCTTGATAACGGGTGGCTACATTTCGTGCGTCTGACTTTTCATATACAGAAACTCTAACCCAACGATGTCTCCATCCGTCACGCGGAAGGGGGTCAGGCAATGAGCTTGGCGGCTTCCATAGTTTAGGACGCTCCGATGTTTCACGGGTTTCACGGCTCATATCTTTCCTTCCATGCGTAATTTAGCAACTTGCTCGGCATAATCTTTAAGCGGCACTCCAAGCCTTTTGGCTGTATTAGCCTCTGACTGCGTCAGTTTCAGTTTTTTAGGTGGCGAACTGCGCGTTGCCGGGGCAACCACCGAAGCAGGACGTTTAGTTTCTTCTTTTGGCCCATCCTGAATGCCAAAATACTCTGGGAATTTTTCCCTTACGCGAGAATCTATTTTCTCGTAATACTCATCGGTCAATGCATATTGATCGCCACGTTCCCGAGTCAGCTTTTTATGCAGGCCCATGGCAAAAAATGTCATCTCATCATCAACCCCAGGTTGTCCTGATTGACCGAACCACGGATTTTGGTCTTTCCAGCTCTCGGCGCGACGGTCTACAGGAACCTCTTGTTGCGGATTATAGACAGGTGTTTGTGTCGGTGGCAACTGTTGTGGTTTAAATCCCTTGACGCGATCTGATTTGAACATTGCTACATTCAAAGCTTTCTGCGCTTTTAAGATTTTTTCGCTGTCTTGGCTATCTAAGGCTTCTTTAAACGCACGCTCGGCTTCGGTTAATTCTTTTTCCGTTGCAAACTGCATGGTTTTGATTAACGTGGACTCTCCCGTAGAAAGCTTTTCTTTAAGCTGAGAGTTCTCCTCTGCAATTTGTTTGGCATAAGCAATTGCCGCTTCACGTTCACGTTGCGCCTCCTCTTTGGCGCGACGCTCGTCATGGTATCCATGCTTTAAATGCTGAATACGTTTTTTGACATTCTCAGAATACTGACGGATTTCTTCGTCGGGAATTTCTGATGGATCAGTCTTTAACGGCGTTGCATTTTTATCCGCCTCGGGGCGGTCATCAACAATCTCAACGTCCTCGCCCTCAACTTCTACTTCAATGTGATCTTCGTTTTCCATGAACACTCCTTTATGCGCGGCTATATCCGCGTGGGTCTTCGACAACACCTTCTACCGTGTCGTCATTAATTAAACGAAACTCTCGATTGTGAATCTTGAATCTCGTTCCTGAATATGCTCGAACTAATACAAAATCACCCTCCTTGCACCACGGACCTGTGGGGAACTTGTCTTTGTCCTTGTAACAATCCGGCCCTTGTTTGACGACAAACAACACTACCGTGCTGAACTCCTCAATCTTTGCTAAAGCATCGGGCTTTAAAATGCCATTAGTAAACTTGTCTTCTACCTCTGGCAGCGCACACAACATTCGATAGCCTGTGGGTTCGGGTAACTGCGTTGCCTGTTCCTGCGTGACTTCTGATAAATCAGTCATCGTATTCCTTCGCTCTATTTGCAAGGTCTTCATTGAATCGCCTTGCAATCAGCAGACCTTGAATCTGACCGCAGACGAATTTGTATTCCTCAAAGGACTTCATGCTTCCCTGAGCAAGTTGCTCTTCTAAGTACCGAATTTGCTTTCGCATCTCTAAATCCAAAGCTTCATAAAACTCCATCACACACCCCGCATCTTCTCTCTTTGGATTTCAACTGCTTTATCAATCATCTTTGCCGCTAGATTCTGTTCGGCAATAGCGTTTTGACTTTCAATCCTTTGCTGCTCTAGCCTCACCTTGTCCTGTTGCGCTTGCATCTTCAATTGCAACTCAGCCTGATCCATCGCGGCTTCTCTTTGCTCTCTCTGCGCTCGCAACTGCAATTCCGCTTGTTGCATTTGAACCACAGGATCTTGTGCCTGTTGTTGAGCCTGTTGCTGTTGGGCTTGCCCTTGATGTACCTGTAACAATTGCTGTGCGCCTTTAGCAACCAACCTTGACAACTCCACCTCAAAGTCTTCAGGTAGTGGTTCATCGAGAGGAGGCAGCGGCACACCTAACTGCTCTTCCAGTTGCTTTCTATATAAGAACCCTAAATGCTCATTCACATGAGCCATCGCCGCCGCCATCATCTGTCCCGCCATCGGGTTTTGTTGCATCATCTGCCGCAACATCGGATCTTGCAAAGCAGCCATGTGAACCGCTAAATGCGCCTCATGATCCTGATACATAAAGGCTTTTACGGGCTGCATATTTAGTATTGACATATTCTCAGATACCGGATCTCTGGGATTTTGATTCTTCGCAGCAGGAATTAATTTATCAATATCCTTGATTCCTAATACCCCAAGCATTCTTTTGTGTAACTCCGGCATATCATAGATTTGCGGAGCTTGTGCGGCTAATTGTAAAACCGCTTGGTACTGCGTCACTCTTTGGGCTAAGGTCGTTGCGTTTGGATCTGATACTGGTATCACATCCACATGGTCATAATCCGATTGCTTGACCATTCGTCCCATCGGCGAATCTACGTCATATGCATATTCTTCTGGTGTGTAATCCCTAATAATCGCGGCAAGTAATTTAAACTCTTGCCGCATGGAATAATGCAATCGCGCCTGAACCGCAGACATGACTTTTAGCGTTCTTTCTAATACAGCTAACGTCGTACCTACCGGTGTATTTGCTGACAAATCAGATATTTGCATATCGGCTGTGGCGGCAAACCTTCTGCCTTCTTCCACAATCTTTTGCAGCAACATGAATAATACTTGGCTTGGTTCTTTATAAGGCAACGGCAATATGTTGTCTCTTATAGAACCCGATGGCACATCTACATCTCTAAACTCACCTGGACTAATCGGGGTATCGTCGCCCTTAACTCTTAGTCCACGGGATTTTAATCCACCAGGCAAATTTGATAATGTGCCTGCGTCTACTAATTGTCTGATTAATGAAGTTCCCGATTTTGCAAACGCTCCCACTAAATGTATAAGCCCGAATCCATAAAACCCAAATCCGGGTATATAAATATAATGCGTATAATGCATCCGCTTTAATTTCAATGGATCATCGGCATACCAGTTTCTACGAATCGCTAATATCTTGCTTGTGCCTTTGTCTATCGTTACCACATAAGGAAGTGCAATCTCAGTCGGGCCGTCTTTGTCGCTATCTTCAAATCCGGGTAGATCTAAATCCACGCACATCTCAAGAATGCGATACCGATCATCCATCGTGGCGCTTATGCCTTGCTCTTCGGCTTTGCGCTTTTCAATATCATCTAGCGTCGTGGTTGGCTCACCCAGTTCAACATCACGCCAAATCCCTGCGTGTTGTAACTTACGCACCTCATTCTTGGTCTTCCGCATCACTTGTGTAATGCGTGGGGATGACCTTAGATCACTTGCTCCATAAGGCACCACAATATCTTCCGCCGGGACGAACATGGATACCTGTCTTCCTAAAGAAGGATCGTAGTAAACCTTCTTAAATGCTGACCCTGCTAAGGCTAGCGACCAAAGCATCTTTTCATGCTCGGGTCTGTACTCAGGCATCTGTTCCGTCAAGCGCCAGTTCATGTCATCTTTAACACGTTCCGCTGCTTCTTCTTTGTCTTGCGTAAGCTTTCCTATGATTTGAGTCTTTACCGGCCCGGACGCAGGAAATGTCTCCATAATGCTTTCGGCCTGGAACCTTACCGCTGCTTCGGATAACAAGGGATAAAACACACCACAAGCCCCAGGCCATGGTTCTGTACGATCTTCGTACTTCAAACCAAGAAGCTTCAAGCCATCAATATAAGTATCAACCCACTCTTTTCTTGAGGACTGATCCGTTTCAAAGTCTTCTAGCAAGTCACTTGCAATGGATGAAAGCTCTCTTTCATCTAAATATTCAGCAAGATTTGCATCAAAGTCTTCGGGCGACTCGCGCTCAGGCTCTAATGTCACTTCAATCCCATCCATGCCAATCGTGACACTGTCTGGATTTTCAATTTCAATCTCTATGGCTTCTTCATCTTCCATCGCTAAACCAAGGGGGGCGCGATACAGTGCGGGTTCCATTGCCATAATTGTTCCTATTAAATAAGCCGGGTTCGCCCAGCATTGTCAATCTTGCCGCCAAATGCGTAAGAGTTTTTCTTTCTCTTGCGCTCTTCTTCTTCAATTTTTGCCTTGCGTTGCTCGGGAGTCATTCTTTTTACCGCTTCTACTTCTTTTTTGTATTGCGGCGTGACACCTTCGGCAAGCTCTGATGGTGATAAAGCTAGCGGCAAAAACGCCTCGCCTAACTCTGACGCTGCTTTCCCATACTCACCTGCTTGCGCCGATTTTGCTGCCGACGCTAGTGTCGCAGCCATTCCAGCAGCACCGGCTTTCCGCCCAAATTTCTTTAACGCCGTTTCTTTGTCAATGACTTCTGTTATTGGCGTTCCCCAATGAATGCCACTGCCGCTTGATCCTACAGGACTCTCACTTCGGTTAATTTCGACGGGAATCATGCCGACTGCTGGCTTTAACGAAAAATCTGCCTCATAAAACAACGAGCCTTTTTTTCGTGGGCCATAGTCTTGCATTAACTCTAACCCCACACGCCCAGATCCTTTGTCTTTATCAAAAGAGCTTGGGCGAAAATAGGTGCCAATGTCTGGGTTTTGAAACAAACCGCCCATTTGCACCGCATCTTTTTGATTCATAAAAATTGTTTTGCCTGACCGTGGCTGCAGCCCCATTGACGTATCACGATGACCCTCTCCGGAGCGATTTCTTATGCTTGTAGAGTCCGGTAATTGTGCGTATGTAGAGCCGCGCGACGTTTTAAACAAATATTCCGGATCTTCGTTAAGCGTTTGCAAAATTGTTTCGTAGTCCATAATCAGTAATAAGCCATTTTTCGATGAAATACAGGCTCTCGGTCTTCGTCATCCGACTGAAGACTCAAAAACCCACCAGTTCTGAACCTTAAAAGTGCTTGTGTCATGCTATCCACAAGGTCATCGTGCTCTCCCGCAGGAAAAGCCGCAACTTCTTCAATCAATTCATCCGCGAATTTTCTTTCCGGCACCCAAATTCTGCCTGAAGCAAACAAATCTGCCACAGCATTCAACCGAACCACCTTGTCATTGCCTTTCGTCGGAGTAAATTCACTTACGGGAATGCCCATTTTTCTCAATTCAAAGATCAATGGACTGCCAGCGGCCTTGGCTTCGACTAAAAACACATCCGGCTTCCACTCCATATAAGTCTCATAAGCCCTTTGTTTTAACTCCGGAAACTCATACCGGTCTTTAAAAGCATCCAGAAGGATAATATTCGTATCTCCTTCCTCTGAAGTCCATACACCCCACGTCGTACACGCCGAATAATCCGCTCTTTGGCTTTTCAAAAACGCCGTATCCCAACTTTGAATCACAAAATCACATGGCGGTGGCCTATCAGACTCCCATCGCTGCCACCATTCCCTCTTAACAATCGCACCTTCTTCTGCTGTCGGGGTCTGTTGATACTGAGCCAACCATTTGCTAACCGGCAGTTCTTCTTTTAACGCTAATAATTCCTCTAATTTCCAAAATTGCGGCCATAAAGACTTACCTGATGGCAATATTGCAGGCAATTCGATAATTTTCCATTCATCGCCACCTCTTGTTGCACTAGACTTCAGTACCTGTCCCGATAAATCTCTCAACGACCATCGAGTCATGACCAGGATTATCCTGCCCCCTGGCTGCAAACGCTGCCTCGGCCCCGATGTATACCATTCATACACCGAATCAAACACTTCAGGCTTGTGAATTGCTAGCTTTGCTTCTTGTTCTGAATGCGGATCATCAATAATTAAAAGATCCGCACCCTTTCCTGTTACAGCACCACCAACGCCAATAGCAAAATACTCGCCGCCCTTGTTTGTACTCCACCTTCCAGCCGCCTTGGAATCCTGCTGCAACTTTATTTCATTAAATATCGCCCTAAACTCTTCGGAATTTACAAGATTTCTTACCTTTCTGCCAAATCCCACCGCCAATTCAGCCGTATGAGATGTCTGTATGACTTTCTTTTCTGGAAAATTTCCTAAAAACCAAGCAGGCAATGCATACGAAGCAAATTCGCTTTTTGTATGTCTCGGCGGAATATTAATAATCAACCTTTTACAGTCGCCAAACACCACTTCTTCAAAAGCTTCAGCTACCAACTTATGATGTTGTCCCTCAATAAATCCCGGCCAGATTCTTTTTACAAAAGGCAAGAAACTCCGCTGCGCTTGCAACCTAAGATCCTCTTCCTCCATCCGGCTTATCTCATCAAACAACAACTCTTGCTCCTCTTTCGTCAGAAGATGCAAGTGCTTCAACGCCGCCCGAGCGTACATTCTCAAATCAGACATCTGGAATATTCTTTGTCAAACATATACTCCGAGACATACCCGGAACGGTCTTCAAATATCCTTTCTTCTTTAACCTCTGAACCGTTTTCCACACCGCCGACCGAGTCTCATACATCAAACAAAATCTTATGTCCTCATAGGTAGGCCCAAAATGATACAAAGACCACCACTCCCTAACAGCAATATAAACATTACGCTGTATCGGCGTCACTTCAACTTCTCCTGAATCAACCTCCTGGCCTCCTCTAAGGGCATCTCCTCTATAGGCTTAGGCAACTCCCCCAATACCTCCTTATACCAACGCTTCGGATCTTCCCATATAGGTCTATCCTTTTTTTTACCCCCCTTCCTATGGGAACCCACTTCTTTTTCCAAGGGGGTGGTATCCACAGATTCCTCCTCCTTCACTTCCTCAACCCCATTTTCATACCCCGGGGTGTCATAACGTGAGGACAGCTCGCTGTCATAACGTGAGGACACCTCATCGGTGCTGTCATAACGTGAGGACAGCTCGGGTTGGGGATCGATAACTTCGGTGGATTGTTGGTGGGGATTGGTGGACGGAGACGACCCCACAGCAAGCCGGTCGGTTTGGGGGGGTGGGGGTACGGTGGGGGTCTCTGTTACCTCCACCTCAATGGCCGCCAGTCGGGCCAGTTTCGCACGGAGCGCATCTCGTGAGTCAGTGCGGTGGGTGATAACGGAGCGCGTTTCGAATGCGCCAACGTCTGCCAGCTTGCCCAGTAGCTCTAATGCTCGTAGTCTATCGGCGGGTTTTTGGGCGGTTCTGGCTTCGTGTTGGAGGCTGTCAACGACGAATTCCCTGATTTGCAGGGGGTTCTGCGAATACCGCAACCGTTCTACCGCTTGTTGTTGGCTGAGTGCTTGCTTCACATTCTCGCGCTCGGCCACCCGCCAGGCTGATGTAGTCGTGCTTCGTGATTTTCCGTTCGGTTCGTATGCCGTAATGTATGCATCGCGCTTTGTTGCGCCGTCGGCCATTCGCTGAACAAATTGTTTTTCTTTAGGTGTTAGCTGGACATGCGGCATCAATACCTTGTCCGCTGGTATACCCTGCGCTAAAGCCTTGACCGCCGCTGGTGGTAATCGCGCCATTTATCCCCTCCATGGAAACAAGCCGGAAACTTATCACACTATCCGATGAACGGTCTACTATCACTGACAATAGGCTATTGACCGCCGACCTATTGTATGCGATGCTTGCGCAGCAATACCCCACAACTAACAGGAGCACACACATGACCAATAGCCAATTCAATCTTATCGAAATGCAATGGGCGCAAACAATAATTTCAGAACCGCCTTACATCATGCCGAACGGCCGCATATCGCACGATGTTGCTTACGAAGTTATGGGCAAGGCCTTGGATCGACTGTTAGACGAAAACCATCTAAGCGCACATGGACAGTGGACGGTTAGAGCCTAGCCAATAGCCCCCCAGTGGGGGCCTTTGGGTACGCTTTGTACCGATACACATAAGGAGCACACACATGAACCATTCCCGCGCACCGTGGACATATCACCGCAGTATTGACGCAAGACACGCCGACCGCATTAGCGACACTGACGGATGTAGCGTCATGAGTAACGGCCACATCATCCTCGACGCAGATGCCGCGCTCATGGCCGCCGCGCCCGACCTGCTTGCCGCACTGGTAGACCTGCTTGCCGCTTGCCCTGAAACGTACGACACACGCCATCAACGACTTGCCGCGATGGACGCTATCACCAAAGCACACCGGAGCCTCTAACCATGATTGAACTCACACACATCCACGACTCAGCACATGGCTGGATTAAAGCGCCGCTGGGCCTTGTTTACTCGCTCGGACTGACACCCAGCCGGTACAGTTACCACGACAGCACGCACGCCTATCTCGAAGAGGACTGCGATGCGCCCCGCTTTATCCGCGCACTCACCGCGCACGCGCTCGACCACCGCATCAGATCGGTCTATCACCACGGAGACAGCCCCATTAGATCCATGCGCCGGTTTAATCCCGCCCCAGCTCAACCATCCTTACTTTGAGGAAAACACCATGCACACACTTGGCCCTTGGCAATACGACATAAATAAAAACGCCACTGAAGCAATTATTGTTGATTGGGAAGGCTATACAGTGGTGGAATTACATGCACTCGAAAACAGTACTTGCTCATCTGATTTAGAAGATAACGCTAGGCTGATTGCAGCAGCACCCAACCTTTTACTTGCTCTTAAGCAAATGCTACGCGAGCATGACGCACTGGTATTGGCATCTGGATCTACTGAAGATAGATGGTCATGCGCCACTGAAGCTAGACGATTGATTGATCAACTAACCGATTAAACCCGCTAGTGAGTCCCTTTACCTTTGGAGATACACCATGCACGATTACCCACCAGAGTATGACCAAGAGAACCTCGACAATACTTATTTGGCCGAGGCTTTTCCAAACTCAGATAGTCCCGCCGAACTTTACCGTCAGGTTTATAAGTGGACTGCCTGCGGTGCATACCTCAGCGTCCGAATAAATTATTTTGAAACCATTGAGCCGGACGGTTTCCATGATTACCCTTCAGACGTTGAACGGTCTGAATGGGTTCACTGCGGCGAACTACACTCGCTTGGGTCTTGGAAAGACCTCGACGAGAAAGGCATCCTGATAACAGCACTTTTGGTCGGCAGTATTGTCGAAGGTGTTGACTATGGAACGGACGATATTGAACTTGAGATAAACCAAACCGACGAAGAACCAGACGACTTTCGCAAACGTTTTTATGCCGCAGTTGATGAAGTAGAAAACCAAGCTTTAGATATCTGGAATGAAACGCATGGATGCGATACATGCCTTGAGCATTGGGCCAAAGATTCTGGCATAACAGAGCAACACCTGCTTAATACATGGGATTCTGTACCGGTTTGGAAAGACTGCCCTGAGTGCCAAGGCCACGGCATGGTCATTTAAGGAGAAAACTATGACTGCATCTGAACTAACTGATCTGGTCTTAGACCTTGTGGTGATGGTTTTATTCGGCGTTGCCCTTGGCGCAACGATCTTTTTTAATTTATAGGAAAACACCATGCACACGCTCGGCCCCTGGCGTTATGACATCAACCCCAAAGCACCCGAGGCAATCATTGTCGATTTTGAAGGCTTCACGGTTGCCCATCTATCAGCGCTCGACAACAGTACAGGCGCCCGTGATCTATACGATAACGCGCGATTGATTGCCGCCGCGCCGAATCTACTATTGTCGCTCCGGAAAATGCTTTGCGAGCATGACGCTTTACAGCTTGCCAATGGATCCACCGACGACCGCTGGCCCTGCGCCACGATTGCGCGAGACTTGATCGCTCAATTCGACCCACCGACCGACTTTGAATCCACCGACACACACGGAGAAAACACAATGCGAGAGTTTTTATATATAGGTTCAGCACCATTTGAAGAGGACTGCGCCCAGGTGGGGACGCCGGATTATTCCCGCCGCGCCCTCGCTGAGTGCCGCCGATTCATGGGACAGATTGAAAGACACTATCCCGCGCCGGAGCATTCTGACTGCTATTTGACGATTAAACGCGAATCCCACGACTTTGGATCGTATTATGAAGTTGCTGCAGTGTTCGACTGCACCGACCAAGCCGCTTGCGATTGGGCCTATGACATTGAAGCAGACCGCTTAGGCGTTCTCAGGACATGGGAGGCCGCAAATGCGTGAGATCATTGAACGCTGGCACCGCGCCTCAAATTATGGCGGCACCGATTATTCGGATCATTTCGTTTTCCTATCCCAGCACCGCGACAGTGACAGATTAACCCGATGCAACTTCCGCGCCGGACTCGACGCATTAGGCGGAGAATCCGAAACCGTCATCATTGCACGCGCGAATCACTGGGGATATGGCTGGGTTGAATCCATCTTGATCCACGAATCCGACACCGAAACGCTGGACAAAGCGGAAGACATATTGGCCGCGCTTTCCGACTATCCCGTAATCGATGAACATGCGCTTTCTGATATGGAATATGACGAAGCGCACCAATCTTGGGAGCAAATGGGCTTACGTTCACGCGCACGGCTTTGCATTGAAGCAGGACTAAGCATATTCGCTGCACGCCGTGATTATATCCCGCCGAATGCCGCCGGTTATGGCCCTGATCCGTTTATATATGACTCACTACTAAGGGACTTTTGAACATGAACAAAGAAACCATCATCGCAGCGCTGCATAAATTCATTGCACAGCGCCCACGCTTTGAGCCTGCCAATTATGCCGGAGCACCCGAGGCTTATCGCGCAGACGCTCGCAAAGCAACGCGCGACTTGCAAGACGCCCAACACCTACTGAGTGCGGTTAGTTGGCGCAGCATCAGCGCCGAGGACTTGATCGACGCCAGCCGAAACGCATTCGCCGGACGGTATCGTGACTGGGAAAC
>OGWC01000035.1_pt1 | contig 12491 bp, 21 predicted proteins | sample 1575941 | NCBI WGS metagenome assembly OGWC01 (sample SAMN07581552, study PRJEB24739) | freshwater metagenome | place: Singapore | collected 2015-04
GTTTCCCAGTCACGATAATGGTATACAGGCTGTCATCCATTGCACAGGCCGATATGATTTGGAAAGGTTTTTGCCGCATGCGCTGAAAAATGGATATGCGGTGGCGGATGTCCTGCACGATTTCGGCAGCGCAAAAATCGTTTTCATTCTCAACTATAAGGATGGTTGCGTCATCGCGCATGTGAAATGATTTGCGAATGATTTCTTCAACGGTCATTGTTTTTTCTTTTTCGGCAAAAAGCAAGTACAGCCATAATGCACCTCGCGAAAGTTGCCCGTTAAAATCTTGATGCGCTCGTAGGTTTTCTTGTCTACCCATGCGTAGCGCACCCGGTGTTCATCGGCTAAGGTGCAAAATGCGTGTAGTTCCTCAATGCTCATGTAGGGATGTGGTTGCATGTTGTTCTTGGTATTGTTTCACAATTTCCTTTATTGCCTCAACGTGTTCAACGCGGACGCGAAAGGCGATGGTGATGGTCTTGTAGGGTTGTTTTTTGCGGCCTGCGTTTTCGCGCTTGCCGCCGTGATTTTTCTTTTCATTCATATGGCGATTTGCGTGACATCCACCTGATGCAAGGTGTAGTGGACATCCCTAACTAAGCACATCCAACATCCTTCTTCGTGCGCCAGTTGTAATTCCTCTAACATTTCGCGGGTGATGTCTATCTCTTCGCCGTTGGTCGTTGTAACGCGGTAGGTCTCTTCTGTTGCTTCTTGTGTGTTCATTGTGTGTTGTTTTTGTTGGTTGGTGCGGCAATAAAAAATAGGCCGGGTGGTTAGCCCGGCCTTGTGTTGTTAGAATGAATAATCGTAGTAGTAGTCCTTAACACCAAAGATGATGCTAATTTTTATGTAGACTTTCTTTGCGCGTGTTACACCTTCAACAACATTCTGTGGTTTAACAGCACCATCAACGCCCCAAATTTTATCTGCTAATTCAGGATTGTTTTTTCTCAACCATATACCAATAAAATTTGCTCCTTTACTGTAGCAATCTTTTACAAATTCGTCAGTAAACACAATCTCTTTACCAACCATTCTCCAAGCACCTTGCCTCCAGACCACAGTTACAAATCTTTTGGTCGGTTTTAAAATCCAATTTTGATGTCCATGACCGCCGCCTAATGTTTTGTCCCATTCTGCATCTAAGTATTGTAACCTTGCTTGTTTCCCGTCAGCAGATACTTCAACTACATCAAAACAAGTTCTGTCGGTGTAGTGCAGTTGAGTTGCACCTTCGCCCACTACGGGCGTAGTTGCGTTGTTGCTCATTAACTGATTGAAGAACGAACCCGCTACTCCTACCTTTGCTTTTTGTACTTTTGGTGTGTTTGTCATGTGTGATGTTTTTGTGGGCTTCGCGCCCGTGTGATTGATGACATAAAGATAAGGGCATTATTGATTAATGCAAACATTTATCAAAAGAAATATAAAATTTTTTTTCATTGCCTGTGCGATATGCCGGGCATTAACAACGGCGTACACATGGAGCGCAGGCGGTCGAATGCCATCGGGCTAATTATCTGCCGTATGTCATCGGGTGTTGCGTTGCTGACGAAGTGCGTTATCTGCCCGTATGCATTCATACGGTTGTATCGCTGTTCGATTATGGCTTCATTAACATCCACCGCATTTCCGAATAGCATCACGCTGCCCGACTGCCGACCGAACTCATCGAAGCATCGACTAAGCGTGATTGCCCCGCGCATGTCATAGTCCTTGGACATCCGCGCATCGGTGTACATCTCGCTGATGTTCGTGATTTCGAAATATTTGTTTTCGTTGTGTCTTTCGCAGAAGACCTGAAGCATCTGCATGATTTCGCTTTTACCTGTGCCAACTGAGCCGTAAAGAAACACGCCGCGCTGAAGCGGGATGTTGCTGTCTTCGTCATTGATTGCCCATTCCAACAATTGTTGGATGACCTGCTTCTGCTCTTGCGTCCACGCCCATTTGAACGTGCGCCCGTAAACCTGTGAAAGATGTGCGGCGCGCTCTTGCATGATTTCACCCATGTGCGTCCGCGCTTGTTCGTAAGCCATCACCTGTGTCAATGGTGCGGGTAGTCGCTTGTTGGTAGGCTTTCGGGTGCTATATACATACTGCCAGTAGTCGCGTTCTTCCTGTGTTTTTTCTTGAATTGGCTGTTGCTTGACCTGATCACCGATGCCGATTAGTTCGCGTAGTGTTTTCATGCCTACCATTTTTGCTGATTCTTGTATTTTGCTTCATCGCTGCCAAAGCCGTTGACCGCCTGTTTTGTTTTTCGATTGGCAACATAGGGCTTCGGCACTCGCATCAACCACGCCGGGAAGCGCAGCGCAAACCATTCCAACGGGTTTCGGTGAATAGGATGCGATGTTCCCGTTTCGCTTAGATAGTAGCTTATGAACGCATCTACCTGCGTTCGCCAATCCGCTGCGCTGCCTTGCCATCGGGTTTGTTCGCGCCAATATTGAATTTGTTCAGGATTTTTTGTGCAAAAAAACAATGCCTGCTGCACAGCCTTGTTTTTCTTTTCAACAACATCCTCGGCAACAAAGTCAACTATGCCTCCAAAGACAACATCTTCATTTTTTTCGCTTGCGCTTATATTATTAGTAGAAGTTAGTTCTTTGTCTAAGTCTTTATTTAGTAGTGGAGGATTTTGCCGTGACGGCTTTTTCCCTACACGGTATTTTTCGTGCATGGGCTTTTCATTCAACGTGTAATCGCAGGCATCGAAGCGTCCTGCCTCCCGCCGTTCGGTTTTCGTTATCCATCCTGCCGCGATTAATTCGTCAATGTACTTTCGTAAGGTGTCCACGCCGTAGCCCAATGCAGCGGCAAGCGGTCGCTGATAAAAGACATAATCGGCGGGCATCGAAGCCATGTAACAGAAAAGAAATCGTGCGCGGTCGGTCAGGCTGCTATCCTTTATCAGCGCATTAGGCAGCACGGTGAAATTCTTAATGATGTTGTTTTTAATGTTCATAGTGCATTTTTTTTAGTGTTTCGATTGGGTTGATTTTATCATGCGGCACGAAGTAGCACTCCGGTGGTTGAGCGTGGTAGTATTCGGCAACCTGCGCGTCCTTGGCGTACATCCAGCCCTTGATTTCGTAGGTTGGGCAGATGCCTGTAACGGACACAATGATGCCCGTGTCCTTTTTCTTAACTTTCATGTCGCTCCTCGTTGACCACCGAACATCTATGATGGTATGCTCAATATCGCTGACAGCGAAGGTGTTCACGCCGTAGCCCCAATGAATGCCAAGGTACTTTGCCACGGCCATCTCGGCCATTGCCGCCTCAATGTGGAATCCCCATAATTCACCCGGTGTGCGCTCGCTGAACCTTGCCGTGCGATTGCTCAGAATGGCTTCGTGGTTTCGCATTGCGCCTATGGTGATAGCCGCCCATGCTTCGAATTTAGTTAGGGTTATTTTCACAAAAAAAGGCGACACTTACTTTTCCGGGTCAGTGTGCGCCTAGTCTTCTCAAATTGCGTTCAATCGCTGGACAAAGATACGCCGACCAAATCAGAATGGCAAGTCATCCGCATCTGGTTGTTGCATTTTTTTCGCTTGAGCATCATCCGTCCCAAATATTTGGCTTTTTGGGGACAAAGCGTCCATCCGCATTGCGCTTGGATTGTCCTGCTGTTGCGGCACGCTAAACTTGATGCTGAAGTACTTTTGCCCGCTCTTGCTCTCATTGACCCATGCTGATAGCAGATATTCAGTACCATTGACCATTGCCTTGCCTGTATACTCCGGGCTTTTTTCGTGCATGCGCTTGTTGTTCTTAAAAAGCGCACCGCTGTTTTCGTTTGTTGCCATGTTGTTGTTAATTTTTTAATAATTCGTGAATCAAATAGCCCAGCACATAGCCCGACAGGATTAGCATGCAGACAATGGTGGCGGCTTCGCAAAAGTGCTTGTCCTCTTTTCTCATAGTTGTTTCGCAAAGTTTTTAAATTGTTTCGCGGGGTCGATTGGGTTATCGCGCAGCAGGTCGCGCAATTTTCGATAATTAATGCGGATAGCATCAATGTCATCAGTTCCCCGGATTTCCGCTTCAACATTGTCGTAGTCATCCCCAAGCAGCGTACCTACACGCTCCAACATCATCAGGGTTTCGCTACGAGCATTTTCAACCGTCATCCGAATGGTTGGTTCAACCTTCGCTGCCTGTATGGTTGCATCTTCAATGGCTGCGCCTTCTTCGTAGATGTTTAGGCCGCTCGTCTGGTCGGCAAAGGCCATGCGTAATGCGGCGGCTTCGGCGCACTTGTCTATCTGATTAATAGGCATCGTTGCCCACTTGTTCGTTGGGTTGCGGGGGCAGTATTCATCGAAGTTCACCGTCTTGGTGAATCGGCAGATGTGTCCCTGCACAATCCGCATCACGGTCACCGTGCAGGTGGTCGGTAGTTGATTGGCTCGTGTCAGTTGTGCGGCGGTCAGGTATTGCCCATCGGGTTGCAAATTGTACTTGCTTTCCTCGCGTCCGGCATAAGCACCCGTGCGGCAAGCCTTTGCCCGTAGGCCATCAATGCCAACAATAGTGTTGTAATTGCCTCCATACTTAACCAAGTAGATTTCCTTTTTCATCGGCGATAGGCCGTGCTGCTCACAAGCGGCAACAAACACGCGCAGGATGTCAATAGGCGTTCCTTCGGGAATTACGCCTGCCTTAGCCAGCGTTGCAAGCCCGGTGTCGTTCAGTACTAATTCGCTGCCCATTCGCCCTTTCTGATTTTTTCTTGACGTAGGTTGTGCGCGTGTTCGTACACAAGGTCTTCAAGCGGCTCGGTGTCGTGAAGTTCGGCAAAGCCCTTTCGTTGGGCATCGCAGTACCACTCAAGCGTGGCTCTGATGTGTTCGATTGTAAAAAGGCTGTTGCCTTCCCAGTCTTCGAAGTGACCAACGTAGCCGATGTTGATGCCGAATTCGTAATGGTCAATTTCTTGGTTTTCAAACCAAGAAGTAAACGATGATTCAAGATGCATATGTATATAATTTTGGGGCAGGTAATAGCCTGCCCCGGTGAAGAAATCGGTAGATGATTAGCGCGTTGCGATGACGCAAATATATTGCCTTTTTGATTAATCTAAAACTTTCTTATCTTTTTTCCTAAAAAAAGTTTTACAAAGCCGCACCGCCTTGATTCATCGCGGCAGGCAGTTCGGTATTGGTAATCCGAAAGACAAGGTCGGCACGAAAGTTGCCGCCGTATTGGTTAATAAGGTTAATAACTCGTAAGGGCTTTAATCGTTTTAGTAAGTAGGCATCCTGTGCCTGATTAATGCGAACCTTAGCAGGCGCGTCCAACCACTTAAAGTTGTGTGGCAGCGTTACATAGGCATAGAATTGTTCCCAAGTTTCATAAATGTCGTAGTACATGTGTGTCGTTTTGATTGCAAATGTAAAATAATTTCGTCAACAAAAAAATAAAAGTATATATTTGCAATATCACATCACCACCACACTAAAATCTCAATCGCATGAAAAAATCACTACATTACGAAAATGACGCGCCGCACCCGTACCTTATAGTAGGTATCGTGGCCGTTAGCATCACCATCTTTCATCTGCTTTCTTCGCCTTCTTCAGTTAGCATCCGCGATGCCGACACCGCCTATCTTGGTGTATCGCCCGCTGAAGACCTGTACGATGCGCCTGCCGAAGTAGCCATCACGGACATCGTGCGCGATGAAAAGATGCTTGAATTTATATGCCACAATCAAGTGCTTGAGCGCACCCGTGTAGCATCGGAAAAGACAGGGCTGCTGCCATCCGTCATCATTGCTCAGAAGGCCTTAGAATCGCGCTACGGACGAAGCACGTTGACCAATGCCACGAAGAACAACGGCAACATCAAATGTCGGTGTACATACAATCGTGAACTTAGGCACAAGCACGAACAGGCAGAAAAAAACGGCAAGGCCGTGTGTGTTCAGATGTACGACAAGATTGAGCGAAGCAATCACCGCTATGTCAAGGTGCAGACCTATTGGCAGGGATGGAACCTGTACACCAACCTGATGAACCAACCGCGCTATGCCAAGGTGCGCCGCGCCCGACATTACACTTCACAGGCTGCCGCCCTGAAGCGTTGCGGATATGCCACCGCGCCTAACTACGCCGATACTATATGCGCCATAATTCGGCGCAACAACCTTGACAGATTAGATGAATTATTTTCGCAGAAAAATGTAAGAATTACAACCAGCAATGGTAACTTTGCCCTATGTGAGTATTGAGACTACGAACATAAGTTTTAAGTGTGATTTGATGATGTTTTTGCCCGGCAGATGCAATATTTGTCGGGTTTTTTATTAAAAAAGCCCACGCTCTTTTGCGCAGGCCTTTTCGTATATGCAATCGCCATTAATCAAGGTTTCACATAAAAGTAGCTATTTTCAGGGTAATTATCCATCGGTTCGCGACAATCCATATGCACCCATGAAGGTGTGAATGCCGGATGTTCAATTGTGCGAATGCCGTATGCCTTGAACTTGTCGAAGTTGGTCAGCATGCAGTCAATCGTTCCGGCTACGGTCATGCCCTCCACGTTCACATCAATTGCCCTGCCGAACTTGTGTTGCGAATAGGTTGCACCTACATTCGAAGATGGCAGCCTATATCCGCGATTGGTATATTCGCCGCCATTGTGCCAATTGTTGATTATCACGTTACATCCGGTCAGGTCTCTAAGTAGTTGCGCCGCCTTGATGATGCGAATGTCAAGCACCCACAGGCACTTTTCTTTCACATCGTACATGTTGTAAATGGTAGGCGGGATGAATTCTTGAAGCAGAAAATTGGGTGATACTCTCATGGCTTTTTCAGTCTAAAACCAAGCAGCCGTGCCTTAGCCGTGCCGCTTGGAAGGAAAACAGGCACACTCACTTGTCTTTCAGTTGTGCGATTGTTTTTGCCCCGTTCAACGCGAGCGCAATCTGTGCAATCCACTTCGTGGCCTCGGCAGCCCATGTAGGAAGGATAAACACGCCAAGTGCCGTGCCTTGGTCAGCGAAGTACGCCACGGTGAGCAGGATGAGCGCAATTAACGCAGCGACTGCCGGGTTTTTCTGTTCGAATTTCGCGAACAATTGCGCGAAGATGTTGGTAATAAATTCCATTGTTGGTGTTGTTTTATGGTGAATGTTTGGTTGTGTGTTTTGTTGCGCCTGTTCTCGCGCCAATGCCTCCGCTGCTTCGCGCCTGCGCCTGCGCTTACTTTTCCACTTGATTCTGCCAAGCAAACCAATCAACGCGCCCTGCACCTGCGGCATGCGGATAATTTTCAGTAATAGTTGGACAATCGCATTCATCGGCACAATTGGTCTATTTGTTTACGGAGTAGGTTAAGTTCGCCTTCCTGCCTCAGTCTTGCTGCATTGCAGGCGGTCAGTTCAACCGTCAATTCATCAATGCGAACATTCATTTGGGCTATCTGAATTCGATGCTCCTGCTGTTGCAATTGCATCAACGTCCATAGCGCATACACGGCAATGCACAACAACACCACGCTAAAGCCCTGCCGTTGTAGTTGTTGGATAAGTAGGTCAATTGCTTTTTGCATCTAATTATTCTTTAAAACATTTTGCTGCGAATCTATATATCCTGCTGGCGCATTATCATACCAAACCCACCCATCAATAGGGTATGTATATTGGTCTTTGTCTTCAGCAATTAAAACAAAGCCAGTTGATTCAACATAATTTGGCGCATATAACCAAGTATCGTTGTCTAATTTATAAAATCCTTTTGTGTTTTCCATAGTTATTTTTTTAGCCTGTTATTGTCCAGCCTTTCATTAATGCTGTTCCCGTTTGTAGGTTGCGGAATATTAAATTTTGTGTGCCTGAGCCTGTCATCTTTTTATTCATTGTTACGCTTGTTCCGGCAACAATCGAAGTAATAGATGCCCTATAACGCAAAGTACCCGTACCATTAGATGTTAGTGCAATTGCAGCACCGCCAAAAGTTAATGATACTTGAAAATCATTAGCCGTTGCATTAACAACATAATATATTGTGTTTATTGATATGCCGGTTGTCGTTACAATTGTAGCAAAGGAAACTTCGTCTCCATTCGATAGTCCATGAGCCGTTAAATCTACGGTGTCGGTGCTATCGGTAAACGTTACAGCAATTGCGGTTGTCAAGGGCGTATTAGTTCCCGTTACTTGCATTCCAACCGTTAAACCTGTTGTGTTGACGGTAGTAATTACATTACTGCCTGCCGTTGTAGTGCAACTATTAGAAGTTACCGCACCGCTAGCTCCCCATGACGATGTTATTGTTAGTGTTTGTGCAGTAGTTACTGTAATAAGATTATTAAATACATTTTGTAAAGCGGATTGGTTTAGTTGAGTAAAGGTTATATCACATGTTCTTCGTATAATTATGGGACAATCGTTAAGAGTGTTGCAACCTTGGAGCATTGCTGACATAGATGATGTAACCGCTGATGTATTAAAAAGCGGTACGGATTGAAGAGAGGCGCAAGATTGAAACATTTGGCTCATATTTGTAACCGCTGATGAATTAAAAAGTGGTACGGATTGAAGAGTACCGCAAGCATTAAACATTGAACTCATGTTTGTAACCGCTGATGTATTAAAAAGCGGCACGGATTGAAGAGTACCGCAACTATTAAACATACTCTGCATATTTGTAACCCCTGATGTATTAAAAAGCGGTACGGATTGAAGAGAGGCGCAAGATTGAAACATTTGGCTCATATTTGTAACCGCTGATGTATTAAAAAGCGGCACGGATTGAAGGGAGGTGCAAGATTGAAACATTGAACTCATGCTTGTAATCGCTGATGTATTAAAAAGCGGCACGGATCGAAGGGAGGAGCAACCTCTAAACAACGTATTCATGTTTGTGCATCCCCCACTATTTAAAATAGTAAACCGTTCTATATAATAATGTGTGGCAATTGTTCCCCCAATTGTAATACCCGATGAAGTGCAGTTGGGTATAGATAGCGTACAATCCAAAAACCCAGTAGCCATCGTACTCTGAGTCGGAACGGTGGTAGCTATTACTTGTAAATTTATAGCCGTTAAATTTGCCGTTGTCGGTGTTACTGTAATAATTGCCTGTTTATAACCCAGAGATGTTAGTGTTGTATTTGTTTGGTCATAATATGAAAAATTGTATGTATATTCTGCCGTTGTGTTACTTGCAACATTAACAGGCGTGCTGCCATCACCCCAATCAACCGTATATGTTCCTGATGATGTTGTAAAACTTACGGCAGCAAAATTATTGGCATTGGAAAACTCCATAATTCCGTTGCCATCTGTGGTAAGTGCTATTGTTGCGCCAGTTGGAGATGCCGCCACATTAAAAGCATTTAAAGAGGCGTTAATGACATAATAATTGGTATTAATGCTTATGCCCGTTGTTGAGTTTATCGTTGTAAAGCGGACGGTACAACCATTGTATAAACCATGTTGCGGAAGATTTACTAAATCGGTTGCGTCTGTAAATGTTACCCTAACCCCGGTACTAAATACGTCAGGAAATATTGCATACAACCCAACAAATTTTTGGTCAGATGAAGTAACGGATGGCATAGGAAGCCAGTCTGAAGGACGTGTCCAACCACCCGAAGAAGAAGAAGAAGCGGGAAGAGCCGTATAACCTGTTGCCATTAGTTGTTAAAAATTTGGAGGGTTACGCCAATGTTAGAAGTCGGCTGATTTTTTGCAAATACTGTAACCGTTCCCGAACCACTTGTATTTGCTTGCAGTAACTGGGCGGTAGTAATTACCGAGAAAGATGAATTGTCGGGGATAACAACAACAAAAGAATTCGCCGTGATATTTGCATTAGATATTGCCTGTTGATACAAACCACCTGATAATGACCATGAACCGCTTGCGAGCGTTGCCGTAGTGCTTATATAGTTATGTGCGCCCCAAGATGTGCCGTTGTAATATTGAATTTTATTGGTTTCACTATTATACACTGTCAAGCCTGATGAGGGTGTGCTTATGGCATCACGCTGTGCAGCCGTCATGCTTGGAGGCAAAAATCCCCTCGTTGTTGAACTTAGGTGCAACAACGCGCTTCCATTAACACTCGTAGTTCCTATGCCTACGCCACCGTCACCCGTTATCCGCATTCTCTCCGAAGGTGTTCTGTCGGTTGTACCTGCTGCTCCCGCTGCTGCTGTTTCAAAAGAAATATACCCGCTACCGCTGCCCGTGCTAACCCCTGTCTTCAAGACAAGATTGCCCGCATTCTTATCGGTTGCGCCGCTTGCCGCACCGCCTGAATTGATAGTAAGATTGTGTCCGGCCTGATTGCCCCCCGTGTGCCGCTCAACGCCTAATGTCCGCGCCTGATTGCCGCCGAAGGATAGGTCGGATGATGGCGTAGTGGTCCTAAGCCCTAAGCGGGTGTTGCTATTATCCCAATAGAACTCCGTGTTATTTTGCGCCAATACGCCCGATGCCCCTGCAAAAAGTATGCTGCCCTGCGTTGCACTTGTGATTGTGCCGCCAATGGACATGCCTGTAATCGTTGTCCATTGGGTGTCGTAATCCGCTCCGCTAATTTTCGTTAATGCCTGCCCCGTAGTTCCACCAACAGGTACGCCCGCGCCCGTTGCCCCTGTTGCCCCTGTTGCACCCGTTGCACCCGTTGCCCCCGTTGCGCCCGTAGCACCTGTTGTGCCTTGCGCCAATGTTAATGTGATGGGCGTTGAATCAATGCTGACGTTGACCGTGTGGTCAACGATATCCAGCGTTATATTGCCGTTGGTAGTGCTTACAATTATGTCGCTCATGCCTGCACAGGATTGCTTGTGGTAATAAGCCTTCCGGCCATATAGGTGCGGACGGTGGATGACACCGTCAATTCAAGTTCGTAGGCGTATTCGGCATCTCGCAAGGACGCCGATTGGTTGGCCGTGATGGTGACGGTGATTAAGCCCGTTGCCGCTGTGATGACGATGCCGCTCGATGGTGATGTCAACGCAAGTACGCTGGCGCGGTTGGTCAGGCTGTAAATGGTCAATGCCGCCGTGTAGTTCGTTAGGTCAACTGCCACATTGTTGCTCTTGATGTATATTTCCTGCGTGTAAGTGTCACCCGTCCATAGGGTTATGTCCACATTGGCAGGCAAAAATTTACTCTCGGTTGTCATCTTCTTGTGGCTTTTCTTCAAGTGCAATTAATTGTGTGCAGTCTTCTGTTAATTGGTAGTTCTTGCTCCGGTCAATGTCCGCGTTGCCAAGGATATAGCCCTGAAGCATCGTGCGGCCTTGCTCCGTGAGTTTGTTTGCCTGTACAAAAATCGCACTTATTTCGGATGGCAGGTTGATGGGTTGTTGCATTTTTTTGTTGCTCATGTTTTGCTTTTTTATGTTGAGTGTTAATAGCCGTGCATAGTGATGTGTAGCGCATATTGTGCGCCTGCCGTTAATGTTCCGTTGGCCGTGATGGTTAGTGTTCCTGCGCTGGTAGTACTTGGATAGAATTTTGTAATTTCCGAAGCCGTTGCCGCATTGGCGGGTGACACCGAGGCATAGCAGAAATTGGTGAACTGCGAAGCCGCATTAATCGTAAATGTGACAATGTCTTGGTCTGCGCCGGGCGATGTGCCGCAGGTGAAACGATAGCGGATGACGTTGCCCGTGACCGTCTTTTCGGTTTCTGTTGGTGATGAACCCGCTCCGCCACCGAACGCCGATGATGTTGACTGCGTATCGGTCATATGTACGCGGCTCCTACTTTTCCCTATAACATCAAGCGTAACGGCAGGGTTATTAGTGTTAATGCCTACCCTATCGCCTTCTGTCACATCTCGCTTCACGTTAATACCCTGCGTACCACCTAACGCCGTGCGGCTTTGTATTTTGAAAATTTCGTCCTGAGCATCAATACCAATTACGCATCCCTTCGCCGTGTCATTTTCAATAATGAAATGAACAAGGCTATCGGCAGTTGTTGCCGTGCTTTTGTTGTTTATGACAATTTTTGCCGGATTTGCGTTTGCGTTGGCCGCCACAATAACTTGCAGCACAGCGGAAGAAGCAGAACTGCTGCTCGTATCCTCCACTTTAAGCACGGGTGCGCCCGATGTGTCGGTGAACGTCAGTTGCCCGTTGCCCTTGACCGCCGTTGCGCTATCCCAATAAGCCACCTGTCCTGCCACAGGCGTTCCTGTTTTGCCCGCCGCTCCAATGTCCGCTAGTACTTCCGCCACCGTGCGCTTCTGAACGATGCCCGATGTTTGCGTCAGATAGTCGACTGCGGCAGTTGTTCTTGCATTAATTAAACCTATGGTCAAGCCATCCGTGTTATTGTATCGAAGGCCAGACTGAATGACGTTTGTAGAACTTGAAAAAACGGGCAGAAATTCATTTGTAATACTGCCGCTAACCGTGACCGTGCCATTGCCCGTACCCGCCCCGATGGCCGTGCCAAAATCACTATCCGTTAGTGCAGATATAGTGTTGTTAGCGTTGATGCGGAT
>OGWC01000036.1_pt1 | contig 12441 bp, 8 predicted proteins | sample 1575941 | NCBI WGS metagenome assembly OGWC01 (sample SAMN07581552, study PRJEB24739) | freshwater metagenome | place: Singapore | collected 2015-04
CGAGGCAGATTTGGTGGCACTTGCAGTTCGATTCCCGTTTATCGCCAGACCCAACCAAATGCATTTGATTGATGTGCCCCTTTATCGGGCGGGTTCCATCTCGGGGGAGATTGTTCAGAATCTGAACGGACAAGCCATTCCACTTGGGGGCGTTCGGATTGATGTCGCGCGCAGTGGCGAGCAAACGGGACATTTCTCCACCGTGATTCGGAGTTTCGCGGATGGAAGTTATTTCATCGATCAACTTCAGCCGGGGTCGTATTGTCTGAAATTGGATCAGCAGCAACTGGATTTTCTTGGGGGCAGGTCTTTTCCCGATTCCATCAATCTGGAAATTGGAGCCCGGGTTGACGGGCAGTATTTTGAGGAAATGAGTTTCGCTATAATTCCAAAATCTCCGGACGTGGAGGATGCACCCAACCGTCCTATCTACGTATCGCAATACCGCGAAAGGATTCGGGGTAGGGCAAGGGATTGTGTAGCCACTTTTTTAGAGGCGCAACATCTTTTTTACCTAGAAGAATGGAATCAGGCTCAGGTCTTTGTAGATAGTTCGCTGGCCTTGTTCTCAACGGATTATGGCCGTGCGTTGAAAGGTTCATTGCGATTTGTGCAAGGGGACACCTTGCTTGCCTATCAGTATTGGAGGGAAGCCGGGAAGCGCAATCCATGGATAGAGTTGCCAAAACTCAACGGAATACCAGGCGAAGGTGAGGCGGATGTTTTGCCGCAACGATCATCAGTGCCGATTACCGGAAAAGGAGACACCGTGCTAATGGTAAACGGCACATCGTCGAGAATTCGCCAGTATTATCAATCTCGGGCTCAGATTGCCGTTTCATCATTTGTGGAAACACAGGAATTATTATATCAGGGATGCCATCACGAAGCCTTGGATATGCTGGATTTTTCATTACGAACGTTCACCTCCGATTATGCGCTGGCTTTAAGGGGAAGTATTTCTTTTCTGCTGGGGTATAAAGCGGATGCGCAACGATTCTGGGCTTTGGCATTGGAGAGGAATCCATTGATTCAGATTTCAGAACCGGTGTTTTTGAATCAAATGTTGTCTCATTCTAGTCCAACCAAAAGTACTCCATGGGTGCCCAATCAATAATAATTCCCTACGTGATTAGGTACGCCATGAAGACAACGGTTTTGTTGTGCACGACACTCTTGTTTTTAGTGAATGGATCCGTCCATGGCAAATCAAGGCCACTTTCTGAGTGGGAAAGGTTTCGGTCGGAGAGTTCCATGGCCAACTACCTCAATAGGCTGGTAGGCACTTACCTGGACCCTTCCATTTTTCACCTAAGCATTCATCTACAGGGTGAGGTCAATTCGGAAAATGCTGTTGCCCATGGCTTGCGTCCGGATGTGGTCTTGGGAAAGGAAGTGGATCCCAATGGGGAACAGGATGAATTAGAAATGTTGCCGGCTTTGCCATTCTACAATAAGAGGATACAGAAAACAAAAGAAATTCGAGCACAGGAATTCATATCGAACCCCAACGAGCCGGGGTTGTTTCAGGTAGCTACTCCTTCTGGGGAGGTCATATCTATCAGCCGCATCACCGTCAACCTACTGTTTGACAGCCTGGTTGATGAAAAGGCCGTTAATTTTCTTACCTCACTCATACAATCGACGTTGGGACTCGACCCCAGGCGGGGTGACAATATCGTGGTTCAGATGGTGGGTTTCCCGAATCGAAATTTGGCCTCCGTGACAAATCGAGTGATGGATGCCCACCTGCGCTCAGATTCCACCCAACATGCCCAGAGCATGGCACAATACAGACGGATGGGTCAGAGCATGGCTTTGTATGTGTCGCTGGCCTTGATCATTGCCGGTGGACTTCTGTTTCTTGCCATAAACAAGTTATCCAGGTCGCGAACCGCAACAGAGATACAAACAACGATGAACGGCACGACTGGGGAGGGAAATGCGTTGGCTCTTCCCGATTTGATTGCGAGTCCCGGCGAATCGGCAAGCTCCTCTGAAATTCGAAGTGAAGTTCACAGCAATTATTCACAAAATCACTGGGGAACTTCCAATGTGAATGAGAGTGAAAATCTCGGTTTGATGGAGCGAGCAAGGTTGGAATTGGAAGAGGGGATAATCAGGCGGCCCGATGAGGTTGCTTTTATCCTGGAGGCGTGGGTACTGGAACAAGAATCGGCAACACCGAAAATTTTGTTTTTGCTCGGAGCGAGACGTGCCGGACTTGTTGGCCTTTTCGCGGGCTGGATGAGCAGACAGGTGGCAGATAGGCTCAGTGAGGGGTTACATGATGAAACGTGGCGACAGATTCGTTTGGAGGAGGCCGAGGAAGTAGCCCGGGACTGGCTTGCGCGTTCACGAGATCTGGGTGTGAAGGGACGCCTGTCGGTATTGCACCACATAGACCCGGAGTCCCGGGCGAGGCTGATCGAAGAAAATACAGCCCAAAACGCGTGGATAATGGTTTTTTCACTACCGGCCGCATCCCGGTTCGAAGTCTTTCAGCGCATTGGGATGAACGCGGCACTGGGCCTGATTCGGGCTGGCAACGAGACGCCCGAACCAAATGCTTTGCAGATAAAAGCCCTGGAGTGGGAGTTAATCACGCATTTGATTCAGAAAGCAGGGCGTTCGGATGCGAAAGAGACGGTATTGAAACTAGCGCAGGAATTGTTGCATGCGCAGCCCTTTTCGCAGCAGGCCGATTTCCTTGAAAGACTATCGGAACTTGATGCGGATTTGGCATCGGAACTGCGATCCATGACTGTGTTGTGGTCCGATTTGGAAGAAATCGAAAATGTTCATTTGCTTGAGGCGAGCAGAATCTTATCCAGAACTGAGCTCCTTTACTTATTGTCATTCGATGATAAAATGGGAAAAAGGATATTGGATGGAAGACCGGAGCGCGAACAATTGATGCTTTGGGAGATGGTCGGACTGTTGGAAAATAATACGGTTCAGATGAATTCGGCTTGTCAGAAGTTTCTCAGGCAGCTGGCTAAAATCAAGGTCATCATGAAACCGGAGAATTTAGCTCAGGCCGCATGATACAGCGATTAAAGAATTTGTTGTCTTTCGATTGGTCAAAAATGTCAGAAAATCGAAATAACAATATTGTGTTATTAATTATAATAACAATTATATACTTACTTTTTGGATGTACAGGGACGATACGCTGGCGGCGGGATCAGTCAAAATTCGTGACCATCAAAGACTCTTCCCGGTTCGAATCGATGCCCATACGAAAAGACACGGTCAATCGTCAGATTATGAATCTGTTGGATGAAGAATATGCCCTCCTGGCCAATCTGGTGATTGGGAATATTGTGAAATCGCAACAAGCGGTTTACGAAGGGCGATACCGTGAGGCGGAGCGGTTGCTGTTGCAGGCGCAATTATGGCTGGCGTCACCGGATGTGTTAATAGCTTTGGGCAATGTGTATGAGGTTCAGGGCCAATCCAATCGGGCGGATTCTTGTTGGACGGAAGCCTGGAAACTGGATTCTCTGGTGGAACGGCGGGCAATCCGGTTGCCCAGAAAACCATGGCAATCCCATGTTGTAAAAGATTCTGTAGGCGAAAATAAAACTTCAGGTTCTGTAGATGGTAACAATGAGGAAGGCATAGTTGAACCCCAAAAATTGGTTGTGGGGAAGGGCTATCCCGGATACCTTGAATTTCCGGGTAACCATGAGCCCAAAGTTTTGGGATTCCACATGAAATCCACTGTTTATTAACGAGGATTAGGATGACGGGTATAGTAGGCCTATTGGTTAGTCTGCTGGTTTTTCTGGTGGGAAGCGCAGATTCTTTCGGATTCACCTTGTTTCCGCCGGATTTATTTTCGGGTATTGTCAGAATGCTGGTCAACATCCCAAGCCTTATGGTAATCGCCGGGGGGAGTTTGTTTCAGGTATTTGCCTGTTTTCCCGGCGGTCAGGTAATGGCCACGCTAAAAGGACTACTTCCGGCCAGAGGTTCAAGCAGAGGGATGGCCGACGTGGTTCACGTGGAAGATTGTCTGGGTTGGGTAAAAAGAATGAGAAAAAATAAGGCGCAGGTGCTTAAGGAAACCGTGGAAAAGAATGAAGATGAATTTCGCTGTTATCTGGCTGAGTTGATTTCTACCGATTACCGGGCGGAGGAAATATCGGTTTTGGCGGATATAAAAATTCAGATGATTCAGGAAGAGGAGACGCATCCCGTGCTTGTATCGAACATGCTGGCCGGGGCATCCCCCGCATTCGGGATGCTGGGTACTTTGATGGGACTCATTGTAATGCTGGGAAATTTTAGCGACACTTCAGGTTTGGCAAGCGGTATGGCCCTCGCGTTGATGACCACATTTTATGGGATGTTGTTTACACAGTTCTTTTGGTTTCCTCTTGCCAAGAAATTCACAAGGCAGTCACGGTTAAACACCAGAAGGCGCGAAAGGGAATTGGCTGCTGTCTTGTTGCTGCTGGACGGTAAGCCTGACCTGTATATTTCGGATCAACTGAGCTCAATGGCTCAGTCTAAATAGCAACACATGGTTAGCAAATAGACTTGTCAGATGTCGGACGTATTACCCAAAAAGAGAAAAAAAGCGGAATCCGATATTCCGCCCGATAATCCCGATGCATGGCAAGCCACATTTCTGGACACCGTGACGCTTTTGCTCACGTTCTTTATTTTAATTGCGGCTTCATCCGACCCGCGCTTCAACGCGATCATGAGTACTGGCAACCAAGGCCCCGAAGACTCGGCTTCAGTGCCCGTCTCTTTTCCCATTCAGACCTTGAAAATGAGTCTTGAGCGGGCACTATATAAAGAAATACAGGAAAAAAAAGTGGTGTTGGATGCTCAGAAATATGAAATCAGGACCATCATCAATGGGGCTTCCCTATTTGCATCGGGTGGCATTGAACTACTGCCTGAGGGAAGGGGAATCGTCCGGCGAATAATCGGCCAGGTCAGGCAGATGAGCCCGGTTGATTTCAAAATTGATGTTGAGGGTCACACGGACAGTGCGCCCATCAACAGCTACCGGTTTCAGGACAATTGGGATCTTTCGGTTGCCCGGGCTGCGGGTGTGGTTCGACTTTTTGTGGAGGATGGCTTTGCCGCCGATAAACTCAAGGCCTCCGGATTCGGATCGGCTCGGTGCCTGGTAGAAGATCGGGATGAACAAGGGCGGCTGATACCCGAAAAGCAGGACGTCAACCGAAGAATTGTTGTTAGGCTCTATTATGATTAGAACTTCGTCCCGTTCATCGTTAACCAATAGTCGGATTGGATACGGGGGAAGTACCTGTTGGTTGAATAACAAGGAAGTTGTTATGACCCGTGGTTAAATCGCAAAACAAATATGACAATTCTCTTCGAATGGCGGCATACATTGGCGGGAGCTCATCCATTGAAATTCAGTTCAACCCCAACTTTAGCCTGCGGCTACCATTTTTTTATTCATCATGAAAATGGAAATGAATGGCAAGGCAAATCAAGGGAAAAGACCCGTTTCAATTTGAAAAAAGTACACCTCATAATTAAACTTCAGCCTTATTTTCGAGCATGAATTACCGGGAGCAACTGTATAGAAAGTACCATAGTCAGCATACCGGTCGCCATACCGGTATGAATGCCCGCTTGCTGCAATCCACCGAGTCCGCTCATTTTGAACAGGAATGGGGACCCATACTCAAGCAACTGAAGCGAAATGCATCAATACTGGATGTGGGATGTGGAAATGGGAGTATGCTGCGCGCCCTGGAGAAATTGGGTTTTGGCGAATTGCGCGGCATCGACATCAGTGAAGAGCAGATTGGAATTGCCCGGAATTCGGGCCTAAACAAGGTGGAAGTTGCGGATGCCCTGACGTTCCTTCGCGATAAGCTTCAGACGTATGATGCAGTAACCTGTATGGATTTGGCAGAGCACCTGACCAAGCCCGAACTGGTGGAACTACTATCGTTGATTGCCGGGGCTCTGAAGCCGGGTGGACGCTTGTTCATACGAACACCCAACATGGATTCGCCATGGCCTCATTTGTACGCTTCCGGGGATTTTACCCACGAAACGCTATTCAATTCCACATCAATAGTACAATTACTGGAGTCAGCCGGCTTTAAGCAAATTCAGGTTTATCCCTCCTTGATGCGGGTAAGACCCTGGTGGAAAGAGATGTTGAGGGAGTTATCCTATCGCGTACTGTCATTGCGCTGGAGAATCGAACTTTTTGCCACCGCCCGCAGCAGTCGCGGGATGATCTTTAGTCCGAACCTATTGGTATCCGCAACAATTGTTGAAATTACTTGAAATACAATACAATGAAAATATTAAAATTTGGAGGTACCTCCATGGGCAGTGTTGAGTCAATTAAGACTGTGGGTACAATAGTCCGAAGTCATGAATCGGTTCAACCATTGGTTTTGGTGGTAAGTGCCATGGGGGGCACCACCGATCAGTTAATTCTTATGGGCCAAATGGCTGTGGAACGACGTGAAGCATATTCAAGAGAATGGATTGCTCTTGAAAAACGTCACCGAGACACCTTTAAAGAATTAATGCCCAATGGTTCAAACGCCATTGCTCAAGAAGCCTTGGATGGTTACCTGGAGGAAATTCTCGACTTGTGCAAAGGAATCTATCAATTACAGGAATGTTCGCCCCGAACACTCGACCGGCTCATGTCTTATGGAGAACTGATGTCTTCTACGATATTATTTGCGTACCTCAACAAACACAATAATATGGCTTCCTGGGTGGATAGTCGAAAACTGATCAAGACTGACAGCAACTTCGGGCAGGCGACGGTTGACTATGAAAAGACGAATGAGAATATAAAAAAATATTTTGCACAGAACCCGATTTTTCCAGCCGTTATGCCCGGATTTATCGCATCCAGTTTAGAGAACGACATCACAACACTTGGAAGGGGTGGATCAGACTACACGGCAGCCTTGTTAGCTGCGGCCCTTGAGGCGAGTGACCTGGAAATATGGACGGATGTCAGTGGGATGTGTACTGCCGATCCGCGCAGGGTACCAACTGCACGCATAATTCCAGAGATCTCTTACCGCGAGGCTATGGAAATGTGTCACTTCGGTGCAAAAGTTATCTACCCACCCACGCTACAACCCGTAATGAACCAACAAATTCCTGTGTGGGTCAAGAATACCTTTCAACCAACGGATGTGGGTACGCGAATCCACAGCGATTGTACGAAAGACGGGCAACTAAGTGGTTTGTCGGGTGTGGAGGAAGTGGCTTTACTGACACTGGAAGGTAGCGGGATGATTGGGATACCGGGGTACTCCCAACGATTGTTTGGTGCTTTGGCACGGGCGGAAATCAATGTGGTACTGATAACCCAGGCATCCTCCGAACATTCAATTTGTGTAGGGGTATTGGAATATGTTGCCGACAGAGCTACACTTTGTATCTCAAACGAATTTATCCAAGAAATTTTTCGAAGTCAGATCGATCCGCCTCGGATTGAAAAGGGACTTGCCGTTCTTGCCCTTGTGGGTGAAGGGATGCGTAAACATACAGGTGTCAGTGGACGTATGTTCGGGGCACTAGGTAGAAATGGAATAAATGTTCGGGCAATATCTCAAGGGGCATCCGAGCGGAATATTTCAGCTGTGGTTGAACAAGTTGATTTGAACAAGGCTCTTCAAGTGCTGCACGAGGAGTTCTTCGGTCAAAGCGCCAAGACCATCCACTTGTTTTTGGTGGGTACAGGGCAGGTAGGCAAACACCTATTGCGCCAAATCAAGGATCAGGAAATAACATTAAAAGAATCGCACAGGCTTCAAATAACCGTAAATGGGTTGTGCAACCGCAGGCATATGTTCATCCGTCAGTCCGGAGTTGATGTGGAGAAATGTGAGGAATATCTAAATCAAGGCGTTCGGGCCGATTTGCGCGAATTTGCAGAATCTATCGTTGAACTCAACCTTCCTAATAGTGTATTTATTGATGCCGCAACGGGACCTGAAAGTGCGGCCGTCTACGAAAGCCTATTGAGCCGGAGTATTTCCGTTGTGGCCTGCAACAAGGAGGCAGCCGCCGGTCCTTTGCGGCAGTACCTCAGACTTAAATCATGTGCACTGGAATTTAACACTAACTTTTTGTATGAAACCAATGTGGGTGCGGGACTACCCGTAATTGGCACCCTGTCAGATTTGGTTCGTAGCGGTGATCGAATCCATCGGATTCTTGCCGTACTCAGCGGAACATTAAATTTTGTTTTCAATGAATACTGCGCTAAGGAGACATTTGCATCGGTGGTAAACAGGGCAAAAATAGCCGGCTACACCGAGCCAGACCCACGACTCGATCTGACCGGTTATGATGTACAGCGAAAGCTTCTCATTTTGGCACGCGAGGCCGGCTGCCTGGCTGAAATTGAAGAATTCACATCCATTCCATTTCTGCCTGAATCCTGTCTGCGGGGAAGTATTGATGACTTTTTTGAGGAGTTGGAGCGAAATGAATCCCATTTCAGAAAGATATATGATGAGGCTTCCGCCACAGGATGTAAGTTGCGGTATGTGGCCGAATGGGTCAGGCGGCCGGAGGCACCATTTTTTGAGACTAGTTCGGGCCTACAGCATATCAACCAAGGTCACGATCTCTACAATTTGCACGGAAAAGATAATGTTGTAATAATTTACACAGATCGATATCGCGAGCAGCCATTGGTGGTCAAAGGCGCCGGCGCCGGCGCAGAAGTAACCGCAGCGGGTGTATTTGGAGATGTAATCCGTGCGGTTCGAAAATGAGGAATTGCGATTTATTACAAAGAATTATTCAGAATCCAGTTTTCATGACCGGAAGTGAACTTTAAGAAAAATAAATTAATGTTTAAATAAATTGAATTATCAATATAAAAATAACACATTAAAAATACTAAATGTATAAAAAAATGAAAAAAAACGAATTTATTTTATTGAATTGTAGTAATTTATATTACAAATAAAATTCATGAATACCTCAATTAATCAAAAGCTTTGATGGAGAATGAGCTTGAGCGAACAAAAAGGCAGAAGCACCTGTAGATAATGTGGGAAACCGGGATGTAGTTTGAATAGGGAACAATAAAAGCGAAACCGGTTCATGCGCCCTACAACGAACGGGATCGGATGAAAATCCACCCGGTACTCAGAAAAGCAAAGGGAAATGGGAAATTTTATAAGAGAATTGTGGCGCCGAGATTCACACGGGAATGATAAGTCATAATGAAATTGTCCAATAAAGAAACGAATAAAGATGAGCATCTACAGAAATGATTCCCATATCATAACCATTCAGGCCCCGTCAACGATAGCCAATCTTGTCTGCGGTTTCGATATTTTGGGCATGGCAGTCACCTCACCCTCGGATATATTGACCCTCACCCGGGTCAGCCAACCCGGAATTACCTTACATCATGAAGATGACTTTGGGCTACCAATCGAACCCGAAAAGAACATAGTTGGCGTGGTTCTGGCCGCGGCGCAGCGACAATTTCCTATGAGTGGCGGTTTACATGCACGTGTCCGAAAAGCTGTGCAACCCGGGAGCGGCCTGGGATCAAGTGCCTCCAGTGCGGCAGCGGCAGCCTATGCGTATTGTACATTGTACATCGGGAGTATGCAAACAAACCAAAGTCCTCAAATTACAAACAAATCCGAAATTCAAATGATTGAAAAGTCCATCCCTTCCGACTTTGATACAGGAGAAGTGGTTCATTTTCAATCGAATCTGCTCAACAGCCCCGGAAGTCCGATCGGACAAAAGGAAAACGAAACAAACGAACGGATAACAAAAAATAGAAGTAAGGCAACACAAACATATTATTCCCCAAAGATTCCCACTCTATACGACGTACTGGATTTAGCACTTCAGGGGGAGGAGTTCGCCAGCGGGTCAAGGCATGCCGACAATGTTGCTCCGTGTATTTGGGGCGGAATAACCCTTTTGTCACCTGAAATGCCCCTGAAAATAACGCAACTGCGGATTCCAGAACTTTTCGTTGCCATTTTGCTTCCCAAACTCATCATTAAGACATCACAGGCGCGTCAGGTGCTCCCCCGTGAGGTGACCCTACAAACGGCAATCCGACAAATGGGGTTTTTGGCTCAATTTGTCGCGGCATTGGAGCAAAACAATTATGAACTCCTCGCTTCAAGTCTCCGCGACGAAATCGCTGAGCCTTACAGACAACGGCTAATACCGGGTTTTTCAGAGGTGATGCAGGCCGGAAGGAATGCGGGGGCCCTCGGCGGAGGCATAGCAGGAAGCGGTCCAGCCATGTTTATGTTGGTTCGGGATGAATCCAATGCCCATCTTGTTGCGGCGGCCATGGAGCGCGCATTTCGGGTGGGACAATTAGAATGTTCAGCCTGGGTTTCCCAGATTTGCAAGAAGGGCATTTGCGCCACAGATTGGTCACCAGTGCTGAAAGAGGATTGATAAGGCTAAAAAAAATAGGTATTATTAAAAAATATTTCAATAATAATTACGAAAAAATTGATTATGCTATATTATAGCTTAAAAAAAAATTCTCCTCCAATTTCTTTCAAAGATGCGGTTTTGCTCGGGCAGGCTCCAGACGGGGGATTGTATTTCCCGGAGAATCCAACGGAGGCGAACAAACAACTGGGTGGGCGGCAGGGCATTACCAGGCAGATAGTCGAACTACACCCCCATGAATTCGCAACGCAGTATATGCTGCCCTACGTAACCCCTGAGTTGCAACCCGACGAACTTCATCAAATTATAGACGAAACACTTTCATTTCCTTTGCCACTCGTGAGGGTATCCCCGCAAATTTCAATACTCGAACTGTTTCATGGACCAACGATGGCATTCAAAGATGTTGGCGCCCGTTTTATGAGTCGCTGCCTTTCTCGGTTTGTGGGAGGGATAGGCCATCGAGTCGTGGTGCTCGTTGCCACCAGCGGTGACACAGGCGGGGCCGTCGCCCACGGGTTCAGTGAAACGCCCGGAGTGGACGTCGTGATCCTATACCCTTCGGGCAAGTTGAGTCAAATTCAGGAGCGGCAGATAACCGAAACTGCAGCCAATATTCATCCATTGGAGGTATTGGGTAACTTCGATGACTGCCAAAGAATGGTGAAATTGGCCTTTTCAGATAGCGAATTGCGTAAAAACCTGTTTTTGACCTCCGCCAATTCTATCAATGTAGCCAGATGGCTTCCCCAACAATTGTACTACCTTTCAGCCTATCGGCAATGGAATTCAGAATGCCAGTTGCCCCCGGTCTGGTGCGTACCGAGCGGCAATTTCGGTAACATGGCAGCCCTATTGCTGACTGTTTTCAACGGAATACCCGCGCGGAAGTGTCTTGCGGCATGCAACCAAAACGATACAGTGCCAAGGTTTCTGGCGGGAAAACCGTATGAGCCCATGCAAGCTGTCGCCACCCTCAGCAATGCCATGGACGTGGCAAATCCAAGTAATTTTCCCAGGATACAAGAGTTATTTAAAGTCACCAAAACCGAATTGAATAGCCTACTGAATGCGGGTTCGATTGATGACAAACAAACCAAATCGGCGATAAAATTCGTTTTTGAGCAGTTTGGCTATTTGTTGGATCCCCACACCGCGGTTGGCTGGGTGTATTTGTCGGACTATCTTCGGGAGCACCCCAATGATAGGGGAATACTCCTTGCAACGGCCCACCCGTCCAAATTTCCTAAGGTGTATCGCCTGGAATTTGGATGGACGCCCCAGCCTATCGTGGGTTTGTCAACTGAATCCGTACGGACAAAAAAATCAATAACAATGCCTGCAGAGTATGACAATTTGCGTTCATGGTTGATGCAACGCATGTAAACTTTGTTCAGGGAATCGCCTTCAAGTCTCGTTTCATTAATTGTACATGACTGTTGGTGGAGGTGTTCACCAAACGGTAATGCCTGTTTAGCCAATAACTCAATACTTTTCTACACCCATTCTCTCCGGTAGGTGAATTCGTCATGTCTGTTTCACCCCACCATACAATCAGAAAATCGGGAAGGGGAGGTGAGGACAGTCGCTGTAGAGCAAGGCTATCGGGACAAGGAGACCATCGATTCCAGTATTCGGCCTGTCCAAGCCACGGTTGCAAGGCATCCGTTTTCCAGCCAAGGGGGAAGTAGTCGAGGTAGGCCTCGTAATTTTTCAGGTGAACTACCTCCTTTCCTGAAACCGACATGCTGAGGTGCTCATGCATCCAGTTTGAACTGAAATTGACCTGATGCACCACACTGCCGGGGGGGATATGTCGGGCAACCTCTCTAAATTCGGCCAGATTGCGCCCAAGGATTTGTTCGATCCGCAGGTAGTACGCCACGCGCAACGGCAACAAAAGCAATAGGAGTCCCACCACAACCCTTCGCGCCCCCCGGGGTAGTACACCCAAAAACAGCCCACCCCCCGCGAGCCACACGCGTATCGTGACTGGGAAAC
>OGWC01000037.1_pt1 | contig 12436 bp, 27 predicted proteins | sample 1575941 | NCBI WGS metagenome assembly OGWC01 (sample SAMN07581552, study PRJEB24739) | freshwater metagenome | place: Singapore | collected 2015-04
GTTTCCCAGTCACGATAAACACGCTATTGACTTTCAAGCCAATCATCACTACGGCTACGACGAGAGTCTCCCGAGCAACTACGCGAGCCGCGCAGAGGCACGGATGGCAGCAGAGAGCCGCGCAGTACGCCTAGCCCGAATCATTGGCGGCGAATGGTTCACGAACGAAAACTAAACCCCGGGCCCTCGGGCCCTTTACTAGGAGATCACCATGCTACTAAGAGAATTTCTTTGTATCGGCTCTACACCCGTCGAGGAACCCTGCGCCCAAGTCGGTCACCCCGACTATCACGCGCAAGCCCGCATTGAATGCCGCGCCTACATGGAGCAACTTCGCCGGCTCTATCCTGAGCCCGACAATGGCTATTTCAAAGTGAAGTCATTCTCGCATGATTTCGGGACCTACTACGAAGTCATCGCCGTGTATGACGAAGAAGACGAGACCGCCGTCGAATGGGCTCTCAGCGCAGAGTCTGGCGCCGACCATTGGGACGATATCGCCCTGGAGTATATCCGCGCCGAGCGCCGCCGCGCAGCCTGACTGATGAGCCCTCAATGGGCGAAACCCTGCGAAGGGTCTCAGGCAACCAACCAAGGAGATCACCATGCACGATTACTTTTCATCGCCCGGGTTCGTCGGGCTCAAGGTTCGACAGACAGGCATCAAGCGCACCTATTGGTATTTGCGCGACATGGGCTACAGCCGCTACGCAACCCTGCGCGCCTTGTTTTTTGCACTCTAGGAGAGAGAGAACATGAACACAATCACCTTTACGCTGCCAGCCTATTGGGCGCCTTCCCTGATCAATGGCGACGAGACCGGCCTGGACGATGACGAGAGCGCCGCCGTGACTGAGTTTTGCGAATGGCTGAACTCCAAGGGAATCAATGCGTGCGCGATCGACTGCACAGAAGAGCCCGAATTCTGCCACACGCACGACGCCACCGAATGGACCGGGGCAGGCGACTGTCTGGAATTCACCTTCGCGCGTGACTGATGAGCCCGGAAGGGCGAAACCCTGCAAAGGGTCTCACGCTAACCAACAGGAGATTGACGCCATGAATGTCGGAACACTTGCCAAAGTAACACGCACCTACGAGAGCCGCTATTTTTCCCGGGCGGTTGACTATGCACAGGACCAACTGATGGGGAGAACCCATTATGTAGACCCACAGACGCTGCGCTATCACTACGCGCGCGTCATCTCTGCGCGCCCACTATTTGATGGCGCGCTTTTCTGCATCATCGAGAGCGCCGCCAGGGACAATGAAAACACCGAGCGCGGTTTCCGTCCGGTCGTGTTTGATGTTTTTGGGTCCGTCGTTTTTCGTCCAAGCTTAGACGAGATGACGAAGACGAGCGCCAAAGCAGAAAAGATGCTGCGCGATTGGCTGGAATCCTTTGGCCTTGCCGCCTACTACCGAGAGGCAATCGAAAAGGAGCAGCGCGAGAATGAACGACAGGCAGCCCGGCTCGCCGAAGCGCTTGCAGCTTAAGGAGCCGCTCATGTATCGATACATTACAGACCCCGGGCATGGATGGGTTGAAGTCACCCGGGAAGAGATCGACAGGCTCGGGATTGGTCCTAGGGTTTCGGGCTACTCATACACCGACGGGGCGCGAGTCTATCTAGAGGAAGATTGCGACGCTGCGCTATTCGTCCGGGTGAAGAAGGACCGGGGCGAGCCAGTCGATTTTGTGGAAGTCTATCAAGAGCGCACGCCCATTCGGGCAATGAGGGGGTGGGCATGAAGCCGCGCCTGAACATCTACCCGAACGGAAGCGCGAGTCTAGAGCGCGTGTTTCCGTCGGGCCTTTATGTGGTCACAGTTTACCGGGGCTCGGAAGTTTTCGACCGGGTGCGCTGCGACACCTATCGAAGCGCTATGGAGTATTGGCGCGCATTCAATCGAATTGCAAAGAGGGGGGAAGCATGATCGCGTTAATGAGAGAAGGTTTCACAGAGCAGGACACTTGGCGACTGGCGCTCGGACCAAATGAACCGCTATTGGTTTGGTCGGATGAGATACCAACCTTAGACGCGCCCGATTGGATTCCGGCCGGGGCAATGAGATGTTCAAATTACACGAATCGTCCGCGCATTATGCGGATTTACAGAGGGGGGGAATGATGGACTGGCTAAAGACTGCATCTAAACTTTTAGTGGGTCGCACTATCGTTGGCGTGGATTACATCAGCGAGGAAGAACGCGATCAGCACTATTTAGCGCATCGGGCAATTGTCTTGCGCTTAGACAACGGGCTAGAGATTTTCCCGATGGCAGACGAGGAAGGCAATGATGCTGGCTGCCTTTTTACGACCGACCGCAAGGTTGGAATTTTACCGAGACTATAGGGGGGGATGGTGATGGATTACTACACACAGGCAGTCGAGGAATGCGCGGAGCAGGGGCGCGCGCTCATGCGGATGATGAGCAGCAATGGGGTTATTGAACCTCTTTATCTCTATCACAGACCGAGCGAGCCCGGGCGACCGGGACGCCTGTATCTGGTGAGAGATTCAGCACTCATCCCACCTCATGTTTCTCTGACCACGGGGGAGGGGTTGAGAGCGAATGTCCCTTATGAAAACTATTTTCAGTGGGTCTACGAGCGCGCGCAGCGTGCGCCCATCATGCCATTGGAGGGGGGAGATGCGTAGGCGCTGGCTGCAAAAGAATTGGACTCGATTGCAGATCGGTCTCTTGGTAGTGCTGTTGTCTTTAATTTTATCCATTCAATTTTAGGAGAGTCAAAATGCCGAACTGGTGCAACAATGAATTGACGATTTCCCACGCCGATCCCGCCATGATGGCGCGATTTGAAGCAGCATTTAAAGAGGGGCGGATGCTCAATGAGTTTATCCCAGTCCCCCAAGAATTGAGGGACACTCTAGCTGGATATGCGCCCGAAGGGTATGAGCGCGAGCTACATGAGGCGACCGAAGCGTTGAATCTCAAATACTTTGGTTACAAAAATTGGTACGATTTTTGTGTCAATGAGTGGGGGACAAAGTGGGATGTAGGGGGCAATGACGCATACATTTCCGAAGATTTTGACGGATCAATCCATGTGTCATTCGAGAGCGCATGGGCTCCGCCAGTTCCAGCCTACGAAATAATGGTGGAGATGGGCTTTAAGATCAAAGCATTTTATTACGAGTCTGGATGCAATTTCGCCGGAAGGTTTGTAAATGGAGAGGATTGCTGCTACGACCTGCCGGAGACATGGGAAGAGGCAAGGGCCATTTTGCCCGATGACTTGATTGATGTATTTGATCTTGAGGAAAACTACAGAATTGAGGAGGAGATAGTGACTGAGGAGCTAGAGCATGAAGCCCCCGCTAAAAATCCTTGAGGCGCTTTGCCTAGATCATGACGCGACATGGGGGGAGGTGGCGCTGCGCGTCATCTCCGCCCTTGGCGGACTGGCTTTTATTTATCTAATCATTTTTGGAATGCTTTTTTTGGGAGAGACACCATGAAATACGAAGTCTGCATTGTGAGCAAAGAGTATCGATGGATCGAGATCGAAGCGATGGACCAGAGCGATGCCATCGATAAAGCATGGGTCAAGGTAGAAAATGGGTTTACTTGCGACACCAAGCCTCAAGACTCTGACACGGATATTTATGTGGAGGGTTTGGCATGAAAGAATTTGAAATAATTGTCACGACCAAAGTCTCTTGCTATGTATGCATCTCAGCCGAAGATGAAAAGGAGGCGATTGACAAGGTATGGGAAGACATGGACGAGATCATGGCATGGGAGTCTATGGACTCAGAGACCGAAGTAAACATTGTGGGAGTGGACAAATGAAAACCTATAAATTCTGTGTGCTTGTCAAGATGTATCACTTTGTCGAGGTGCAAGGTGAAGATCAAGACGACGCATTATCTGCTTTGGAGGTTAGAGCTTATGGTGATGGTGACTTAAAAGACATCACTAAAGTAGTTGAGTCTGAGTTGGAGATTTATCCAGAAGGAGAACTGAAATGCAAACTACCGGAGGAACTGAAATGAGAGTGTTTGTGCTGACATACAAGGGGGATGTCCTCGGGGTTTATGAGACCGAACAGGCTGCGAAGGATGCAGTCTGGCGGTCCTCCATTTCGAATAAGGATGAGTGTTGGATTTCAGAAACCACATTTCACAAAGGCTCCAAATGAATCTAAAGGAGGGGGGAGGACGCGTGCCAGTTCCCTCGGAGGGATTGGTTCCAGACCCAGGGTTAACGCCGTGGGTCTTGGTTCCATTCCCAACGAGGGAAGAGTTCGATGAGATGTATAGACTCAGCACGCCAGAGACGCGAGACAAGTATTGGAAAATGCTTATAGAGAGGGGGGAGGGGGCGTCTCTCGCGGACCTAGGGAGGAGATGGAGGTTGACCCGCGAGAGGGTGAGGCAGATTGAAGCTAAGTTCCAACGGCGTGTCTGGCTTCGGTTGACAAAATCAATTTCTTAAGAGACTGCCCCGCATGAAAAATACCTTCGCGCCGGTGATAGTCGTTGAAATCATCACCCCTTGTCTCAGAGAGCCAGTAAGGCTTGCCGGTGGCTATAGCGGCTTTTTCCCCGGTCCCATTTTCGTCATGATCAGCAACCACAATTCCTCCATTGACGCTCCGCGCTATTTCTTGAAGGTTCCCTGCGGAAAAGCACACATGAATTGTGTATCTAAGGTTCACAGATTTCATGGCCTCACGGACAGAAAGCCCGGTAGCGTAGCCCTCGACGAAGATGGGGAGCCCCTTTGCATCCATGACGAAGGATGCGCCCTTCGTGATTTGTCCTCGCAAAAACTGCTTTTTGCCCTGCTCGTCGATGAACTGAACCCCAACAAGTCTCCCGTTGATCCTCATTGGTATAACTAAAAGCCGAGTGCCGTTGTCCCAAACATTGCCGCATTCTTTTGGGAACCCCTTCTGCTCTAGGTATGGATGCTCTGCCATGACTGACTGGTGGAGTATCCATCCGGCCTTTCTGGCAGCTGCCCTGGCGTCCTTCTCTCGGTCCTGATTTGACTGCTCAACCATCCTTCGAATAGAAAGGGGGGAGGAGCGCTCGCCCTTCCACATAACCGGGCTCTCCATCGTCGCCCAATTCTGGACCCAACCCACCTCACCCAACCATTTGTATCTGCCATTCTTTTTCCTAGGATGATCGTCGGTCGGAACCGCGATCCATCTATTCGCATAAACATTGTTAACGATGAGCCCATGCGATCTTGCAAAATTGATAAAGTCCATCAGATTTTCCTTTGTGCCTTAGCCCAGGCGATCTGACGACTTTTCACCCAGTTAATAGTCGCGGGTGTAGGAACAGACGACCCCTCATCCAGTCCCCTCGGCCAGACACCAAACTTTTCCCGATACTTATGCGCTGCCCAGTGGGGGTTGTAGTTTTTCATTTGAGCGATAAACAACAGCTCAGAATAAAATCGTTGACGGTCCTGTCTTCCAGCCACTCCGCCGAGCTCTTCGAGGGCTCCCGGAATAACTTCTATCATTGGTTTTTTTTCTCGGACGCAGCCGCAATTTGGGCAGATATCTGACTTGACAGGCCAAACATGGTCACAGACCCGGCACTTCGCATCTTTCTTTTCTTTTTCCGTTGGCTCTTTCTTAGGCTTTTCTTTGTTGTCGTCAAGTGACTCAACACCCTCTGAGTAAACCTGCTCCCAATCGTCGCGGAATCTTAGATAGTTTCCCGAATGATCAAGCCAAACTCCAAATTTTTTCTGATCATGCGAACGCATGATTCTTCCCATCTGTTGAACATGGGAGGAGAGAGACTTTGAAAAGGGTCTGGCGCTTACTCCAACCATGACATCAGATACATCAAAGCCGCGAGTCAGAATGTCTGTAGCGATAAGGCCATGAATCTGGGTGTCAGGTTTTGAGAATTCTTTAATTGCTTCGGCCTTGACATCGTCATGATCTTTATAACTGATTGAAACAAAGTTATATCCGTGCGCCGCGAACTGCCTCACAAGGTCTGCTCCGTGCTCCACCCCGGCGCAGAATACAATCGTCTTGCGAGGCCCACCAAAGATCTCATGAGTCTTTTTAATCCACTCCTGCACGATATCCCCAGTGATCTGCATCCCCCGCTTGGTCGCCTCGTCCTGACTCCACTCACCTGCAACCTTCTTGGCGCCAGTCATGTCGATCTCCTTGGCAATAAACACTCGCAAGGGAGATAGCCAATTGCGATCCACCAGGAACTCCGTAGCGGCCCCCGTAATGACATTCTCATACACATTCCCAAGACCCTTGGTGAAAGGCGTGGCGGTCAGTCCAATGACCTTTGCTTTGGTGCTTTGAATGTATTCGACAGTCTGCCTGCGCATCACATGGCACTCGTCCACTATGAGCAGGTCAAGGTCTGGAAAGTCCTTTCGGCTTTCTAATGTTTGAGCTGAACAGACTTGGAGCTTTTTGGAGGGATCATGCATCCAATGTCCAGACTGAAAAACACCATGATTCAGTCTGTATTTAGAAAGGCGCATACTGGTTTGTTCTACTAGAACCAGCCGGTCAAGAAGGATTGCCGCGCGAGTTCCTTTTTCAAGGGCGGCTTTCATGAGGTAAATCGCTACTTCAGTTTTGCCGAAACCTGTTGGGGCATACAGTAGTTGTGTCCGATACCCACTTTTAAATCCATTGCGTAAGGCATCAACCACGGCCAGCTGATGCTCACGGAGGTTTAATTCCATAAGACTCTCCTTTTAACGACCGGGAACCCCCCGGCGTGGGGACTACTCTCCTGAGATTTGGGTGTTAAGTTTTACTGCCAGTCCAGCCAAGCGATACGACAGGTCCGCTGCGCGATTCATATCGTTTTCCAGCACGGCATCATAGATTTCTTTGAGAACAGCACGACACTCCAGATAGGTTGACGAATAGTCCATTTAGCTTACCTTTTTCAGTTTTGATTGAAGGGATTTGATGGTTTTAACAGCCTCGGTATACCGAGCCTGATAGAGATCACGACTTTCCCGCAATGCCTGGTTGTCGATCTCTAAAACACGAATCCGCTCGCGGAGTTCTGCGACAGTCTGTTCAATATCAATCTTTTCAAACTCTGACGCGTCCCATTGGGCGATTGCGATGGTGTCTTTGAGCTTCGCATTTTCATCCTCAAGCTGAGTGATCGTGTCCACCAATTCCACCACGCGATCATCAGGCTGGTCAACTGGGATTGGGTACGGATCGGGGGTTTCGTTTGGCTCATCAATGACTTGGGATTTTTTGGAAGCCTTCTTTCCGATCTGCTCGGTGTTCATGGTCCGCTCTTTGCCGCCCTTGACAAAGGTGACCTCCGCTCTGGCGCCCATGGATGACCGAACACGACCGACAGTCATGGCAGAAACGCCAACATGTCGGGCGATCTCTGCGTTAGACCACTTGGCCCACTCCTCGTCCTCGAGCATCAGAGCAACGATCCTTCGGTTGTCTGCTGCCGTAAGGCTTAGGCCACGGATTTTGTTGGCCCCAAATGAGTAGAGCTTCGCGTCACGGACCGTGCCGTTGCGAATGTCTGCCTCTATGCCGGCCTTGCCTGCTTTCTGGTGGGCGAAGTATCGGTGGAATCCATCAGCCAGCCAATGGTCGCTGCCGTCGAAGAACACGACGACTGGTGGGAATTGATCTCCCTCCTGAATCTGTTCTGCGTAAAGGTCTACTGTGGTTTGATTGAGCTCTGCACGGGCTTGCGTGTCCCCATCTAAGCGGATGGTCAGCAGATTGAGTAGTTTCATTAGGTCTCCAAGGTGAGCCGCCATTGTAGCGGCTCTTATGTTTCAGGAATGTGCAGTATACCACAGTTGCATTTGCTTTCAAGTCATCTGTTGCACTATGGTTTTCCCGGACATAGGTTCCCCAAGGGGTGGACAGCCGTCCCACCACCTGCCCAGAGGGCACACTTGAGGGCCACCAAGGGCCACTCAGATGCCATCCCAGCAACCCTAGGAGGCAGCGATTCAATCGACAGAGGTCTTGTCCCACCCGATGCCCTCTGTCTTTAACCAGTCCCTCGCTGACAGGCCAGTATGGCATCACCGGGGTGTCTGATGAGCCATGTCTTTTCTTCCGAGCCACCGATACAAGTGCGCTGCTAACGAGCGGAGTTCGGTCGGAAATGAAAAAACCCTTTGCCAGAGACTTGGGCTTGACAGGCCAGCACCCAGACAAGGATGGTGTGCATACAAGCCCCTGGAAAAGGGTTCTTTTGTTCCTTGTCTAAATGCCGGAGCGTCACTTCCGACATGATTAGGATACACGACTTTAAAAAAAGTTCAAGGGGGGCGGCAGGAAAATGTGTGTAATCCCCCGAATCTCGGATCGCCGCCCCGTGGATAGTATACAAAAAAATCCCCAGACGTGTCTGGGGGAAATTCTACAAAGGAGGGTGCCGGATCACCAGTGGAGAGTCACCATGGGGAGAAGTTCTGGCTCCGGCTGCCGGTGTTATGTCCCACCGCCGGCTGGGGTTAGTCACCACAATAACATGAAATTGATTCGTCATGGAATAACTGTGTTTGATTCTTTGCAAAGTTCATCATCTCTGCGTAGGACGGGCGATCCGACCTAAACCTAGCCCCATCTCCCCGGGTCATCCCAGAGGACTGGACTACTGTCTCCATTTTGGCCCACCAGACGGCCCGTTCTGGCTTCTCCTGAATCAGGCTGAGGACCTGATTCCCGCCTTTGAGGAAACACAGATCACAGTTTCCGTGCATGGTCTTGCCTTTGATGTTTGGCAGCTTTAAGTCAAAAGGCTGCTCAGCCCAGAAATCTCCTACATCTTTTGCGGTCACCCCTGCGACATATAAGGGAACCCTGCTGCGATCCATCTTGACTGCCCTGCGCTGCTCGTCCGCACGGATGCCAACCCAGTCCATGTTCTCATCATGCTCCCACCCCAGGCTTTTGAGATACCTATCAATGGTCCGAATCTTCAAAATCGCGGTGCAGAAACGGGTAACGGGGTTTGGAAGATACTTGCGTTTTCTGATAAGCATCTCAAACGGCTCACCATTTCGACTGGCTGTTTCAAAATTAACCCTACGAAACTTTGGATCATCGTCTTGATACTCTAACCAATGTATCTCTACGCCCCAGTTTTGCTCACAATCACGCACGAACCCTAAGGTAGCCTCCTCCTCTTTTCCGGTATTGGCAAAGACCACAATCGCTTCGTTAGGAAGTCCACCATTGGACTGAAGGACACGCCAAAGCATGTAGGCAGAAGTCCGCCCACCGGAAAATGATATGACTGTAGGTTCAGTAATTTTAAATGGGTCGGTCATTTCACTTCTATTTTTCCGTTGTCAAACAACCATCCAATGGTTTTTCTGTGGGCATCATCCCAGAACATGATCCGTTCCTTGTAAGAGAGCTTGGACCCCTGGTCAATCTCAAAATGACATCGGTGGCAGAGTGCCGCGATCCTATAGTCACTAGCCTTAAGCCCACGGCCCTTGCCGTCCCTCAGCTGATTGGAGTGGGCCGCTACTACAGTCCCATCCTCAGCACCACAATGCTGGCAGGGAGCCTCCCTGACGGCCTCAAGAAGTTTCTGATTTCGATACATGGTCTAGTTTGTAGAGTTTTGTGTTCCCCTGCTTGGTGACAGTGAGGACCCCTGCGGCCTCGAGCCCCGCAAGGGCTGTGGCAATAGAGCTTTTGCTCAAGATGAAATACTTGGATAACTGCAATTGTGTAACTGGCTTCTTGTGAGACAGGAGATAGTTCATTACCTTTGTCTCAACCTTCGTCATGTATTTAGGAATCACATTGTTCGTCAACCGGAACCCCCATTTTTAGTTGTGCGATCTTGGTTCTAAGTTGCTCGACCTGCCTGTCTCGGGCCTCAAGCTTTTCCAAAAGACTATGGATGGTCTTACTTAAGTTGGCAATAAAGACATTGTTCTTGTTGTAGTCATCTCGCATGGAGTGATACAACTTCTCTGAAATGTCAATCTGCTTCTGCATGTACTCATTGACGGTCATCTCAAAACTCCTTTGGGTCAAACCCCATAGCCAGGCTGATACGGTTAGCGTAGTAAGCGAATTTTCCTGTGTGCTTATCCCACTCTTTGTTCCTACTGACATACAAGTATAAGTGTAGCATCTCATGAGCCATTGTCTTGATAAAAGTATCCAAATGACCTACTTTTGCCTTAGAAATCCTGATTATATGTTCTGGCTCGTACTCTCCGTAGCACCCCGGATCAGCGTAAACTTGGAAGTGGATCTGGTCTGACGGCGGAATCTTCAGTCGCTTGAATGGCGGCAGCTGCGCTAGCATCTCATACACGGCACGCATGGAGTCTGGCGTGATCTGCATCATTCCGTCCATGAGACCCAGCGGCTAGACTTTTTAGCAATTGTTCTTTCTACTAAAATGGGAGCCGAGAATGTGATTCCATGCTCGGGGTGAGTCAGCCACAACGCTTGGCGAGGCGGCTCGAAGGGGAAGTTGCTTTGATAAGCATACTCATCGTATCCCTTCAGTGAACCATTCACGATCAGGCGCTGAAGTTGAATCAGCTGGTGCCAATGACCGAGCAATAAAGTGTCGTACTCACTATCAATCTGGGCGTTCCTGCTGCGCTTTCGATGATCGCCTCGGATGATAGGACCCAAGGCTCCAATCATGCCATCGCCCCCTCTAAATTGATCTCCATGAGTGAGTAAGTACTTATGTCCAAAGACTTGGTAGTGAGCGTCAGAACCTGCTGGAATTAAAAAACGGACTCTCGGGTCCGTTTCAAAATGTTTCTGCAGGAACTGGTACACCAACCAATCAAAGCTGGTGTAGTTTCGTCCCTTCATTCTCATTTTGTGTGTGTTCCTGCCATGGTTACCTGTAACGGCGGGAACAAAAACATTCCCAAACTCGTCGGCAAGCTTTGTGATACACCATATCAGAGTGCCCCACAAGTCAATGACGGTCGGCATGATCTCTTTGTCATTAGTGATTGATAGCTCTTCGTGAATGTCTCCCGAGACCATGTCTCCGCCCAAAGCAAAAACAATCCCGGGGTATGTTGGATTAGAAAAACGATTCTTAAGAATGTCTATGGATATGCTGATTAAATTCTTGGCTCTGGCCTGAGCAATCCCAAGGTCATAAGCATTGACCCCATTGATCTGATTAGAATCAACGACCTCCCCCCAATGCCAATCAGAGGCCAGGATGGTGGGAACACCGGTGACATGAGCGTTCTTAGGCCGGTCGATCAGCCACTTTGGGGGTTCTACCTCGGCCTCAGAAAGTTTGATGATACGGCGCTTGATGAATTCATCTGTCAACGTGTCCTGCTTCATGGTCCGCAGCTGAGCCTGCAGCATCCGCACCTGATCTGTTAATGAATCAGTAGCGACCGCAACATCGGGCTCGTCTGTGATCTGAATGTTTGCTCGCCGCGCGCCCTCTAATCTAGCCTTAAATGTAGATCGAGGGACATTTAAAAGTCTTGCGGCTACATCAATATTTTCGCCTACTCGTTTATAGGCGCGCATGGTTTCGACGAGTATTTCCGTAGCTACCGGCTTGGCTGGCATGATATACCTCCTGTCAAACCAAGCCAGTATTTACTTACTTGGTTACGGCTGTGTTAAACCTTTAATCCGATCTAAAACTTTTGTCAATTCTACTCGACGATCCTTGACTTCGGGTTCGTAGTCAAGCTCACTGGACTCTTCCCAGACCTTCAGGAACTGCTCAAGATCAGCTGCCGCCTTGCGAAGATTTGCCCACGACTCGTTTTCAGCCTCTTGAGTCTCAATGCCTTTGATAATTGCTTGCGTAATAAATGCGGAGAAAATGCGATTCATCTCCTCAGAAGATGCAGTGACGGTGAACACACCGTCCTCAACCTCAGTAACCGAGAGGGTCCCAATGTCTTCAGGGGCTGGCTCTTCTACTTCAGCAATCGACACCTCTTCTTCCTCTGCTACGACTTCCTTGGCTTCACGGTTTGCAATGTAAACTTCTTCGACGATGTCCTTAATTTCAGCAGCTTTTGACGATACGATGCCCAACACCGTGGCAACAGAGTTCTTGTTAAACCCGGATGTATCATTAAGAACGGCGTCTTGCAGCACATCAACGAGCGCCTGAAGTTCATAAGACGAGGTCTCAAGCTCGTTAAGATGGTTCCATGTGATGTTCATTTATGCCCCTAGGTTAGAAATTTTTCAAAGAGCCGACAAAAGTCGGTGCGTACATCTTCTAACAATAGTGTTTCATTTTCAGGTAGGTTTTGGTGCTTGATGCGGCTTCTCAAAAGATTGTAAAACCCGTTTGCATTTGTACGCGCTTCTTCTGCCAGCCGCTCAGAGTTCAGCAGTTGGATGGCATCTTCTATGCTTTCCACTTCAATCGTCATCCGAATCATGGTCATCTTCTTCCTCCTCCGGTCCGTTA
>OGWC01000039.1_pt1 | contig 12066 bp, 6 predicted proteins | sample 1575941 | NCBI WGS metagenome assembly OGWC01 (sample SAMN07581552, study PRJEB24739) | freshwater metagenome | place: Singapore | collected 2015-04
CACCTGTAGCACCTATCCCGGTAGCACCAGTGATTCCAGTAGCACCAGTGATTCCAGTAGCGCCGGTCAATCCTGTTGCACCAGTAGCACCATTTGCACCTGTAGCACCTATCCCGGTAGCACCTGTAGCGCCCGAAAGCCCAGTTGCTCCTTGAGGTCCTGTTGCTCCGGTAGCACCGCTTGCACCAGTAGCGCCATTTGCACCTGTGGCACCATTTGCACCTGTAGCACCTATCCCGGTAGCACCAGTTAAACCTGTAGCACCGCTTGCACCAGTAGCGCCATTTGCACCTGTGGCACCATTTGCACCTGTAGCACCTATACCTGTCGCACCCTGAGGTCCCGTAGCCCCGGTTGCTCCTTGTATTCCTGTAGCACCTTGTACTCCTGTTGCTCCAGTTGAACCTACCCCGGTAGCACCTGTGATTCCAGTAGCACCGGTCAATCCTGTAGCACCTTGTACTCCTGTTGCTCCAGTTGAACCTACCCCGGTAGCACCAGTGATTCCAGTAGCGCCGGTCAATCCTGTTGCTCCAGTTTCTCCTGTCGCCCCAGTTGCACCAATACCTGTAGCACCTGTCAATCCTGTAGCGCCCGTCGCACCTACTGATCCTGTTGCCCCCTGTATTCCTGTAGCACCTTGTACTCCTGTGGCGCCCGTCGCACCCGTTGACCCAGTTGGGCCCGTAGAACCTGTTGCCCCTATTGGTCCTGTAGTACCCTGCGGTCCTGTTGAACCAGTTTGACCTGTTGCTCCTGTTGAGCCGATAGGGCCAGTAGAACCCGTAGAACCTGTTAGGCCAGTAGCACCCGTAGAACCTACTGGACCTTGTATGCGACCAACATCTGTAAATACGTTACTAGCAAATACATAAAGATTACCAGTAATTAAATATCCATCCCCCACATTTGCTGTCTCAGGTAAATCTTCTGCTGCTGCTACAGTACCTATAATCCTTACACTGGTACCTGGTACTCCTGTGGCGCCAGTTGCCCCAGCACCTGTTGCACCAACTTCGCCTTGGGGACCGGTCGCCCCAACCGGTCCAACAAATTGTCCAACATTAGACCAAGATGAACTATTCCATACATGTAGGTTACTTTCAATGATGTATGCATTACCCTCTGAGCCTGTGCCAGGTAACAGATCAACATTAGACAGTTCACCGTCGATTTTAATTAGTGCAGTATTGATCCCGCCGATTGTTGTCCCTGCAGGCAAACTAATCGATCCGCCGGATGCACTGATAGTAGCACCACCGAGATCTAGGGTATTTGCAGCTAAGTATAAAGTCTTGAATCTATAATCCGGGGAACCTAGATTAAAAGTTTCATTAACCTTTGGTATCAGATTACCAACATATAGATAATCTGTTGATTCTATAGTATCTCGTACACGGGTTGCGGTGAAGTACAAATTAGATGTACCTTCCGCAATATTATCTGTCGTGAGTGTTACTGTGCCATTAGCTCCGTTTATACTAACAACACCTGCACTTAATGTGACCGCACCCGTTTGACCATTTACAGATGTGACCCCGCCACGTATCTCGATCGTACCATTAGCAGAATAATATGCACCAGAACCGACTACATTTATAGCAGATCTAACCCTAGTATTCGTGAAATACAATGCGTTAGCAGTTTCTGCAACATTTGCCGTTGTTAAAATTACAGTACCTGGACCCTGACCATTAACAGAGGTTACATATGAATTAGCAGAACGGAATTCTGTTTGCCCGACAACATGCCATTCATTGTCGGCGAAAACAAGTATAGCATCATCACCTTCTGCAGAGAAGTTCAGATCCCTTGCAGATACATTACCTCTTAAAGAGAAGGTTCCGCCGTTCGAAGAAGTAGTAACGAATATCTTTATCTGTCCGTTAGCACCCCTCGGTATGCTAATATTCTGGGCAGCAGACCCGACACGAAGATATGTAATTGGCGTGGTGATATCTACATCACCTGCAGTATTTAATACTTGAGGATTACCACCGAAGGAAACATTGCCCTGGAATACCGGATTGGAAGTATTACGAACTAGATCCTGAACAGCTATGCTCTTACTGAGATTGGACTGGACAATATACAGCAGATCATTTGGATTTGCTGTAGTTATTTGCGCTAGTTCTGATAGTTTTAATTTAGCCATTTAAGTTATTTATTAAGCGAATGGATAGCGGATAATTACTATACCAGAACCACCGGATCCATTTAATAAAGGACTGGCTGGCCTAGTTGTTCCAGCTCCCCCTCCTCCAGTATTCACATTACCGCTCATTCTAGCTTGACTAATTCCGCCACCGCCTCCGCCTGGGCCGCCACCCAATGGTGCACTAGGTGGAGAACCATTTGGGCTGTTAGGAACCACCGTGCCGGAGATGCATCCTGCTCCTCCCCCCGCATAAACAACATTAATACCTGTGATGTTGCTTGTTAAACCTATTCCGCCAAGAGAATCCAGACCGGCCGACCCCGGGCTTCCAATACCTGAACCGCCTGCGCCACCGCCACCACCGCCATATCCTCCGTTGGGATAAATATTGTCTCCGGGACCCCCTGGAAATCCTTGCCCGGAAATAGCCGATCCTCCGCCCCCTGTAGAGCCTCCCCCACCTGAACCGCCAGGAGCTCCTGATCTCCAGAAGTTAGCTGAAGGTGCCAGAGCCGGATATCCGCCACCTCCGCCGCCACCCGAGGCCGATACTAATGTATTGGAAGATAGTATTATATTAGATTCGCCGCCTTGTCCGCCCCGGACACTACCTCCCGAAGGGGAAGCTGCCCCTCCCGCTCCCACACTTATAATATATGTACCAATTTCAGCAACTAAATTGCTAGTTAGAACTCCTCCGCCACCGCCTCCGCCGCCTGCAGATGCAGGAGTAGGAGTAGATCTTCCCCAACCTCCACCACCTCCACCTGCAACAACAAGATAATCGACAGTATTATATATAGATGGAGATCCGAGCGAGGATATTACTAAATTATTAGATGTGGTGAATGTGTGTATCCTATAACCACCGGAAATTGTTATGTTTCCGCCCGTTGCCTGTAAGTAAACCGGGGGAGGTAAAATTGTCACATTACCAGATTGTGCTAGTATGGCACCAGATTCCCTTCTCCTGACTTGTAATCTTACGTTGCCAGATTCAATAGGTGTTATGGAAATGCTACTATTCGAATTTCCGAATAACAAGAATGATCCAGTATTACCCGTAGTTAATCCGCTAGTTGTGTAGTATAAGACTTCGCCATTTGATGCATTCAAGGTATCAACGGTAAAGGTAACCGTTCCACCTAAGAATATACTATTTGATGAAGCTAGTACATTAGATACTATAGAAATCTTAGGATTAAATGAGTCTACATAACTAATATTTAAATTGCCAGAATTAGAGAATACGTGATATTTAGAATTATTTTCGATGATAACATTACCGCCGGAAATTAATAATCTTGAGGCTGTTGGATAACGAAGGACAAATATACCGGATCCTCCACTCATACCGGGTGCGAATCCTGCCTCACTTCCGCCGCCGCCGCCTCCAGTATTAACATTGCCTGCTCCACCTGGTCCTGACGCACCAGAACCCTCTGCTCGGCCACCTGGACCACCACCTCCCCAGCCACCTTTACCTGCTATATAAGTAGGATTTCCTCGAGTACCGCCCCCACCTGCGAACCATCTTCCGGGCACTGTAGCAAATGGGTTAGATTCCCCATACCAGCCTGTCATCCAAGCTATTGGTAATCCATTGCCGCCATTACCACCTACTCCGTTTCCGGGTCCATCCTGTCCGGCCTGACCTGCTCCGCCGCCACCTCCACCGTATGCTCCACCGCCTCCAGGATATCCTTGGCCGGCAACATTAGCAAAACCAATTAGGCTAGCCGGATTAACATGACCACCACCTGAACCTCCAGTACTACCTCCTGCACTGTCATGCCTTCCAGATCCTCCACCTACGGCTAAGATTGGGCTACCTGAAATAGATACCGATGTATTACCTCCACGTGTACCTATTGTTGTTCCCCATGGTGCTTGAGATGAACCTAATCCACCTGCACCAATAGTAACATTAGCTAAACCAATGTTGGTTGGAGACAGTATAAGGCTTCCTGTAAGTAATCCTCCAGCACCCCCACCTGCTCTACCGCCGCCTCCACCTGCAGCAACTGCGAGATAGTCGGTATAGTTAATTGTTGAAGGATCTGCAGGTACATTAATAACATAGAAAGAAGTTATTCCTAAGATCGGACCAATATTAGAATTTCTTCTGATCTGTACATTTACTATTCTATTTTCATCAGATGGGACAGATGATTCTGCAATGACTGAGAAAGATCCAGTGTTACCATTTACTGTAAACTGACCTTCGATATTTGGTGCATATACTTCGGCATTACCCGAAGTGGTATAATATAATACTGTGCCATTCGCAGCATTAGCCATGTTCACAGTTACAACAACTTGTTCACTTTCGTATATAGTATTTGAAGAAGGTATTATGGATTTGACTCTTGAAACCAATGTTTCTCTTAGAGTTATAGGATATTTAATTATAACTATACCACTCCCACCATTCCCCCCAGTTCGAGTATCCGGATTGCTAGTTAAAGAAGAGGATCCGCCTCCGCCGCCCCCAGTACCCGGAGTCCCATTACTACCGTTCGCACTGCCAGTTGCGCCAGATCCGCCTCCACCTGTGCCTCCGAGTCCGCCGGCAGTACCACCGCCTCCTCCGCCGCCTCCAGCATAGAATGCAATAATACCTGTGATAGATGAAGGAATACCTGCTCCGCCGGAACCACCATTGCCGCTACTGCTTGCAGAACCAGAACCTCCACCGCCACCTCCACCGCCACCGCCAGTATTGATATTATCAGTATATCCTACGCTATTTCCTCCGGGATTTCCTTGCCCCGGTGTGCCCGAATATCCTGTAGCATAAGATCCCGTTCCTGCGCCTCCGCCCGAACCGCCGGGCGTTCCTGCGCGATTATAGGTTGCGCCATAACCCCCACCCAAAGTACTAATACCAAAAACTGAAGAATTACCGCCCGCAATCGCGATTACAGAATCAGCACCTACACCGCCTGCGCCACCGCTTCCTACATTTACTGTGTACGTGGTTGCTGATATTGAAACATACCCAGTTTTTACACCTCCGGCGCCGCCGCCTCCGCCCCTAGTGCTGGCATAAATGGACCCGCCACCGCCACCGCCACCTGCAACTATCAAATATTCAACAGTATTTGATACATTTTCTGCAATAGAATTTACTACAAAATTGTTAGAAGAGGTAAATATGTGTACTCTATATGTCGCCATTTATTCTTCTACCTGTATAATTGTTCCGCCGGTAGCATCAATTCCTGATAAAATATTTGCTACAAAGTTGTTAACAGTTATATTCGATGTTGTGCCTATTATATTACCAGTTACAGAATTTTCTCTTATCTGTACGGCAAATGATCTGGTCTCACCTTCTGGAATATAAATTGCATCTGGGATTATATCGAAGGTTGTCGTATCTGAATTAATCGCAACTACTCCTGTATTGGGACCAAATATGTCTACATTGCCTGTTGTAGAGTAATATAAGTTAGAAGGATTACTCAGGGCATTCAGAGTATTTATTGTTATCGTCACATTAGTTCCAGCATACATATCTGTAGAAGAAGGAGCTACGCTGGAGAACAGGAATGCGTTAGAACTATCCTTAACAATCACTATATCATCAGATGTTCGTAATACCACATTCGTGTCAGAAACTATCTGCAATCGGAATGTCTCTTCACCTTCAAATTCTACAGATCCGCCATCCTGCGCAAGTTGCAGGTATATATTAGCTTTATCATCTATGACTGTAAATGATCCGGTATTGCCGCCGACAAAATCTAAAGTTGTTACATTACCTGTAGTCCTGAAATTACGAGAGGCAAAACTCGGAACATTTATGGTATTGATCTGGAATCTTACTATACCACCTTCAGAGACAGTTGTAGTATTTGGCGTAATGGTGTATGCCTCACCCAATCTCGCACCAACAATCGCCGTTATACTATTGGCTTCTGCATTAAATACTGAGAATTTTATCTTGTCTCCAAGTTCTAATCTAAGGGGATTTCTTAATGTTTCGGTAAAATACCGTTTAGATAATAAAGTATTAGAAGCAATATAGGATTTGACTGTATCGGAGGTATTTGTAAATAACAGAGTTCCTCGTAAATCTGTGTTGCTACGATTAATTAATTTTATACTCTCAACTATTGCTGGTCCGGAAATTGGCGAATATAGATTTATATAGGTATTGGATTGATCAATAGTTGTGAATTGATTTTCATAACTCAAATCTGTGATTGATTTATAAATCAAATATGCAGAAACAGCATTATTAGAACTTGCCCGAAGTTTTATGGCAGTATTCGCATACAGTACTTCTGGTTTCGTTATAAGATCTATACTCGTACCATATGGTATAGTATATGCATTAGCATATGTGAAAGTATTATTATTAAACAATATCTCAGCATCTAGATAGGCATTTGCTGAGGATATATTAGTTATAACAAACGAATAAAGTAAATATCTTAAACTCGAAAGTATAGGTGTTCTAGTAGCAACCTCCATCGAATTCGTTACCATATATGGAATCTGATAGTCTATACCGACATCATATAGTTCAGAGTCATCGGCAGATGTTGCTATAACACCCGCAGTAGATATCGTAATACCCCTGCCTGCAGAATAAAGTGTCGGGTTGCTTGTTACAATGATATTAGCTTCAATAGCAGATACTCTAAGTTTGCTATTAGCGGCACTTAACTGAACATCACCTAAGTATAAGGTATTGCCGGATAGATAAAGATCTTTCCATCGATTATTTGAAGAACCCAAACTGTAAACATTACTTTCTGCGGGCAACAGATTGCCGGTAAATGTTTGATCTCCGGATACTGCACCTGCGCCAACATTTGCCCAATTCGCTCCGTCGTATATCTGTGCTTTACCGATAGAAGAATTGAATATTGTATCACCGGTGGCTGCTGTGAGATTTGCGATGGCACCGTTAGTATAACTTCTAAGGCGTAATGGTGAACTCTGTATTACAACTGCCCCGCCATTGTCGGCGTTAGCAGATAGATTAATGTTTGTTGATGAACGCACTGTAGGTATACCGAACCCCGTAGATGCGAAGGAGTTGGCAGAAACCGTGACCGCCCTTACGTTTGAGAATATTGTAGATTCGACATGTGTAGTTACACGAGTATTTGTAAAGTAAAGATTATTTAATTCGGTAACATTTGACGTAGTTAACTTGGGATCAACTGCGGATACTACTCTAGCATTTGTGAAATAAAGATTAGCAGTACCTTCATTCAGATTGTTGGTTGTGAAGTTTCCTATTGAGAGAACAAGATTTGCAATGTTGGCTCGAAGTGCTACGTTAGCAAATCCAGCATCTCCGCCGCTACCCCCGGCGAATACGTTGGCCGGATCGTCGAAGGCAAGCTTGCCCCCGCGAGCAACAAGTATCTGACTGTTACTCGCATTGAGTGCATTGATCTGTAGTTTATCTATTCGTCTTGCCATCTGTATTATTTATTCATCTGCAGGTTCGGGTTCATTGCCCTCGGCTAACCACTCAAGGTATTCTTGGTAGTCGCGGTTTGCGGGGTCGAAAATAAAACTGACTTGCGGTTCTACACCAACGGTATGCGCTGCGTTAGGCTCATCTTGGTTAAAACCTGCACGGTAAAGTTTGTACATCATAGTTCGCACCCATTAAAGTATGCAATCCCTCCACCCGTTCGAATATTTATTGACGCATTGATGTTGTCATCAAAAGCACGGATATCAGCGTCCCCAGTACAAGAAATAGTACATATTCTTCTAGTGTTCGAGGTTACAGACAAATGCAATATAGTGGAAAGCCAATAATATCCGGCTATTTGAGGGGTAAATCTATAATTGGCCGCATCCCACCTGCTGTTCGTATCAAATGCCGTAGTGTCAAACTGAACGATTGATGAAACTCCGGAGGTCAGTGCTTGATTAGTAGTTCTTAATACACGAAAAGCAGGCACCTCGAGCTGCGGGACACCCGACTCGGAAATGGTTATCGCATCATTGCCCGTGATGCTTTTGATCGTGGTGACAGCAAGTGAGCTCATTCTTGTTCCTCCGCTGGCAACGGCTCGTTACCTAGAGTTAACCAATCTAAATATTCTAGATAATCTATATTATCTGTAGAAATAGGTATAAAAGATTTTTCATCTTTTAATAAACCTATTACCTCACCCCATGTATTTTCATTGATCTTATATTTTACAAGTTTATACATTTAAAGCTCCGCTGAAAAATCAATAATTGAAGATGTTGTGTTATTTGATATCAACTGTGCGCATCTTCCCGGAGTTAAACCACTAGCAACGGTAGCGGAGTAAAATAACCAATTGCTATTTGCCGGATTCGACGATATTGTTATACCAGTTACAGTTCTATTTGTATTGGCCTCAGAAACGGCAAAATGTGATGCTGAAGATATTGATATTGTAACTGTCCCTCGCATTGGTGTTGGTAATATGAATATTCCATTAATTTCCGTTGATAATCTAACATCACCTAACGCAAATCTCATGAAACTATTAATACCATTATTCATCCTATAAAAATATCTTTGGCAGAGTAATTGTTCTACACCCGTTGATATAAATTCATAGGGTGTTGCTGTAGCACCTTTTTCCAACTGAACATTACCAATAGTCCATGTGCCACCGGTCTGTGCCGCTACAGAGAATTCGATCTCTATGCCTGTAGTAGCTGCCGAAGGTATACTGATCTGTGTGCTATATCTCGTAACAGTAGAGTTTACCGTGAAAGTTCCAGTAGCGATCTGTGTTTTTGTGGGAGACGCTATCGTACCAAAAGAATTTGCTGTGTTAGCATAGTATGCCGTCCATGTCACTGTATTCAATACTGAATTTGCTAGATCAACACTGAGTGTTGCTGTAGAATTGTTCAAATCATAACTGTTGAATGATTCGATCCTTTGTGCAAATCCTATCTTTGTAACACCTGCTGCACCTGTAAAACGATATCGATATTGCGTGTCATTTGATCCGGCTACTTGCTGTCCTGTGACATTAGCTCCTGTACAATACGCATACCAACGATCTACTGTATATGCTAATGCGGCCGCAGCAGTGATCGTTTGACTGGCTCCACCGTTGCGTTGATCTATAGACATATCGCCGTTGATCAGTCTATTCCTGAATGAGAAGCCGCCAGGCACCCCGGCGAAAGATGCGGATATCCTACCGTTAGCTGCGATTGAAATGTTATCTCCAGCAGTAATAGTAGAAGATATCCTACCGTTAGCTGCGATTGAAATGTTATCTCCAGCAGTAATAGTAGAAGATATCCTACCGTTAGCTGCGATTGAAATGTTATCTCCTGCGGTGAATGATGATGGTGCAGCATTCGCCGTTACAACATTGCCATTAACTACCGGAGATACCTGTAGCAATCCATTTGCGGAACTAAGTGCGATATCTCCCAGTACTATGGTATTTCCCGTGAGGTAAAGATCCTTAAATCTCTTGGTTGAGCTACCTAGGCTCCTAACTCCATCCACGTCTGGTACTAAGCTACCTGTGGTCTGATTTAATCCGGCGATAGTAGTAAGTAGATTCGCACCGCTCGATGCCAGTTCTCTTATCTGTATGCCGACATTCGCTGCGGGTGCAATTGAAAATATTACGTTGCCCGCAGATACGGTATAATCTGTACCGGGCACTTGAGCAATACCATTCTCAAATACAAGTATCTGATCTTGATTGAAGTTGGTCGATATAGCAAATATAGTATTTGCACCGTCACCGGTAAATGTGCGAGTATTAAATGGTGCACCAACCTGCCCGGATATGATCCTGACATCAATATTGGCACCTATCGCAGGTGCTTCTGTAAAGGTTAGTACAGTACCAGTTAAGTTATAGGCTTGATTCTGCTGGGTAACACCGTCGATAACTACTGTAACATATGATTTGCCTGCAGGTGATTGCGATAACGCATAATCAACATTGCCGGTGCCGATGAAACTATTTACTGTTGAGATGAGTGTTGGTCTACTACCGGAAGATCCTTCTGCCCCGAAGAATCTTACTTCAATATTAGCTCCCGCGGGGGGTTGGTCGGTGAAATTTAGATTCGTACCATCTACAGTATAATCTGTCTGCGGTATCTGTATCAACCCTTCAACGATGACTAGTATGTTACGGGAATCTGCTATCGATCTACCCATACCATAAGTCAGATTACCTTGGGTAGCAGTGATCGTTGTGCTATCATTCACCACCGTGAGGAACTGGGCTTCCGCAGAGATCTCACCATTTACGATCGTTATGTTCTGTCCTGCAGTGAAGGAATTCCTTGCCCTTTGAACTGTGAAGTATAGATTGCCCGCGGTTTCTATAACATTTGCAGTATATAATCTATTCCATATATTTGCAGTTATAGAATCTACAGTTAACGTGTTGCCGCTGAGGGTTCCTTGGGCACTTATATTGCCGGATAATACCGTATCAGATACCTCGATTCCCCGTATAATTAAACCATTGCCGGTGATGTTACCGGTCACGATTAGATCACCAAGTATATCTACCGTTTTATTGATCTTAAACTTATCACCAGAATCGAGATACAATATACTAGCATTAGCACCTTCGATGGTAATACCTGCACCATTGGCCGTAGCCGCATTAGGGGCGCCATTCGCAAGTACGATATTCTTGTCTTCAACAGTTAATGTCGCGGTATTTAATGTTACCGTATTACCCTGTACTGTTAAATCGCCGCTTACTGATAAATTATTAAAAGTTACATTTTTATTATTAATCGTATCAAGTATCGACCCTTGTATCACAATATTACCAACCATGCTCGCATGATTAGTACACTGATATACATAAGTATTGCCTGCTAATTCATATGGTATCTTCCAGAATAATTTCCCAGTATATTTCCCTTGAGCTGAGGCACCGGTGCTGATCGTTCCGTCTATTGCAACATGTGTCAACCCAGTATTATAGGCAGATCCCCCATTAGACACCCGTATATTAAAGGGATGTGAAGAACTATGCCGCAAATCAAATGATATAGTTTCTCCTGCAGTTACATATATCTGAGGATTGTCTCCAGAATACTGATCTAGATTATAGTTAAATACTGGGGTGGTTACTACCAGTTGTGTAGTTGCGGGGAAAACAGAATTCGCTACCCCAACAAAAGTATTCGCGGTGATTCGATCAAGTACTAAGGTATTAGCTGTTATGCCTCCTGCAGCAACATTGCCCGTTAATATGTTATCCGATACTTCGATGTTACGGATGATTAATCCGTTAGCGATAACATTACCGGCGGCAATTAGATCCTGTACGAATAGATCATAGTCAGTATTAGCTGCCGGCCAGTCTTTATCAACTTGCCGGCGAACTACTTCGCTTAGTGTTAACTTACCTTTATTGTTTATTGGCATATTCTATTATTTATTATTGGTAAGGATAACGGACAAGTATTATACCAGAACCACCGTTGTTACCATAACCATTTGCACCGCCTCCACCACCGCCGGTATTTACAGATCCAGCAACTGACGCATTAGCAGCATTTGGAACACTACCGCCCATACCCCCTCCTCCTGCACCACCAAATCCTCCTCGATTTTCCTGTCCGGGGAAACTAGGTGGTGCGCTATTCCTCTGGCCTCCGCCTCCGCCGCCAGCAAAGTATCTACCCGGCGCCGGCCCTACAGTTCCATATGATGTTGGTACCCAGGTAATCGGTAATCCTATACCACCGGGTGTTCCAGATGGGAACGCAGCTGCGGTACCTGCAGTTGAACTTGTACCAGCCGCGCCTGCACCTCCTCCGCCTCCAGAGTTATATCCTGCAGGTGCTCCACCATTTCCTCCTCCAGGATTCCCCTGTCCTGGGCTGCCTGTGCCCCCCGGAGCACCGCCACCGCCACTGCAACCTCCTCCGCCAGAACCACC
>OGWC01000041.1_pt1 | contig 11660 bp, 23 predicted proteins | sample 1575941 | NCBI WGS metagenome assembly OGWC01 (sample SAMN07581552, study PRJEB24739) | freshwater metagenome | place: Singapore | collected 2015-04
TACACCAGGCCGTACACTCTTTCCCTACACGACGCTCTTCCGATCTGTTTCCCAGTCACGATAACAGAAATAGGAAGAATATTTAATACTAGTGGAACACAAATTAGATTAATGTTAAAAAAAATACAATATGAAATTAAACTTAGTAAAAGGGGGGATATTTCCTATAAAAGACAATCTTGAAAATGATTCAACAGGATTTAAACACTCAGGAACTTTTCAAGGAGAGGGAAAATTAACAGGCACTGCATGTCTTTTTATTCGCACATCAGCGTGCAATTTAAGATGTGCTTGGGTTGGGTTAGATGGAAATGGGTCATTATGTGATACTCCCTATTCTAGTCATAATCCTGAAAAAGATCAAATGGAAGTAGATGATATAATAAGAATAGTACTAGACAATACCCTCTCTCAAAATATTTCCCATATTGTTATTTCAGGGGGAGAACCGACTATGCAAACTGAATCTCTAATTGACTTATTAAAGAAGTTAAAAAATAGAGGATATCATACTACTATTGAAACTAACGCAACTTTATTTGACAAATCTATTTCTCAATATACTGATTTAGTTTCTATGTCCCCTAAATTATCTTCTTCAACCCCATGGGAAGCCAATTTAAAAAATTCGGGAGTAATATATAAAAAGAATTGGGCAGAAAGGCATGAACGAGATCGAATTAATATTGAGGCTATCCGACAATATATTAATGGTTGTAAAGAGTTTGGTAAAGATTTTCAATTAAAGTTTGTTATTACTACTGATCAAGATATAAAAGAAATTGAAAGTATTTTATCTAAATTAAAAAATTTTGTTCCTTCTGATGTATGTCTAATGCCCGAAGGAGTAGATGTTAATACTTTAAATTCAAGAACAGGATGGATTGCGGAACAAGCAGTTATGAGGGGGTGGAGGTTTTGCCCAAGATTGCATTTTATGATGTTTGGAAAAAATAGATATGTGTAAAAAGTTATACATAAATTATTTGGAATTGTAAAATAGATTCCATATATTTACATATGTTAAAAATAGCAGTTATAGCACACGATGGTAAAAAAGCAGACATGGTTGCTTTTATTATGAAGAGGTTAGACTTTTTCAAAAATAACCAAATCATTGCCACCGGAACTACCGGCACCCACATAGAGCACGCCGGTATTCAAGTCATTAAAAAGAAATCAGGCCCTTTGGGTGGTGATGCTCAAATAGCAAGTATGATAGCAGAAGGTGAGATAGATGGTGTTGTTTTTTTTATAGACCCGCTTGCTGTTCACCCACACATTGTAGATGTGAATATGTTACTAAGGGTTTGTAATGTTTACAACATACCTCTTGCCACAAATTACGCAACAGCTTCCTTATTGATTGAAGGATTTAAAAATAAAAAGTTATGAATTTTGGAACAAAAGGATGCATGTATAACTGCGGTGATAGTTGTACGGGAGAATATATGAAATCTATGAGTAAAAAACAAAATGCAATGATCTTAACGGATTTATTAGAATATCTTAAAGAACAGCATTCAAATCTTCCAACTCACGTCTTTGAAGTGCTAGGTGAAGTAATTGATGATTTAAAACAATAAAAAGTTATGGATAAGTTAGAATTGAATATATCACCTGAATATTCAGGTTGGATAGCAGATTTATTGGACAAAGGTCTAATGGAACATGAGACAAGTTACGGTGATATGATACCAGTCCCCGATGAAGTGGTTAGTTTCATCAAAGAATTCTATGAAAATGAACCACGAAAATGAACAACGAGATGAATAACGAAGGAGGAAAAACAATTATTATTGATGATGTTAAAGCATTTCTCGAACATCTATCATTTTGGCATAACAAATCAGATGATGAGTGTATTGAATTAGCAACAAATGAATATGGTTTAGACGCCGAACAAGCATTGATGAACATGTTAGAAAGAGATTTTGTTACTGATATGAACAATAATGTAATTAAAGAACTTAAAAATTTAAGAGACACTGAGGATGAATAAAGAACAACAAGAATTATTGGATGGAGCTTATGAAAACTATCTAAAAGGAGGCCACATAAAATGGTTGAATCAGATGGAAGTTGATACTCCTGGTGGTAAAATGAACATACCTATACCTTATACACAAGAAGAATTCATCAATAAATGTAAAACTGAGGATGCACTATCCTTAAAGTGGAGAGAAGAATATAGAAACCTCCAATATGACTCCAAAGAAGAAATAGAACACTTAAGTAAACATTATACATCCGATACAGAGTTTTCCCAAAGGTGGGGATTAAAGATTGAAGAACGAGAGTTGAATGATAAAGAAAGAGTAAAATTGTATGAGCAAAAAACAAATATTGATACATCATTCTTTCCTGTATTAAGAGAAACATTAAATTTTCACAACATTCCAACCAAACTAATCACAGTAACATACAACGATAAAACAATAGAAAGTTATGAATAAATTAGATTTGGATTACCAAAATCTTCTAAAAGATATTTTAGAAAACGGAGTAAAAAAAGAAACAAGAAATGGTGGAACTCTATCAGTATTCGGTAGACAAATCCGTCATTCTATGAAAGACGGATTCCCACTTTTAACTACCAAAAAAATGTATTTCAAAGGAATTGTAGTAGAGTTACTTTGGTTCTTACGGGGTGATACATCAATAAAGTATCTCTTAGACAACGATTGTCATATTTGGGATGGTGATTGCTTTGCCAATTACATTAGAAATTTTCCCAAATATGTAGATTCATTACCTGAAAATGGTGAAACCGAATTTATTATCAATAAAGATAAATTCATCAACAAAATCAAAACTGATGATGAGTTTGCTAAGAAGTGGGGTGAACTCGGGCTCGTGTATGGTAAGCAATGGAGAAGATGGACTAAAAAGAAAATGTACCTATCAACAGATGGTTCATATGAAAACATTTATGATGAAGCTGACCAAACAGTTATTGACCAAACATCTATTCTAATCAACGAACTCAAAACAAACCCAGGCTCAAGACGACTAATGGTCAATGCTTGGAATGTAGGTGAATTAGACCAAATGGTGTTACCTCCTTGTCATTATGGATTTCAAGTTTATACAAGAGAGTTATCTATTAAAGAACGATTTGATTTATGGGAGAAAATACCTACTAGAGATGTTATGGATTTTCCTATAGGAGAACTTACAGAAGAACAGTATCACAATACATTAGACCAAATTGGAGTACAAAGAAGAGCAATCTCCCTAATGTGGAATCAACGTTCTGTGGACACACCACTTGGCTTACCATTCAATATAGCAAGTTATGGGTTACTATTAGAAATCATCGCAAAGGAAGTTAATATGGTGCCTGATGAACTCATCGGAAATTTGGGAGATACACACATCTATCTCAATCAAATTGAAGGTGTCAAGGAACAATTGACAAGAGAATCATTTGAATTACCTAAATTAAAAATTGAGGATGGGTTTGATATAGTATCAGGAATAGAAGATATGTATGAAATAGATTCATTTGAACTAATAAATTATCAATCACACCCAAGAATTTATTTCCCACTTTCAAATTAAAAAAACATAAATTATGAAATCAAATTTAACAAACAAGCTGTTATCAATCTGTGGAAGTGCGGATAAGACTTACGGTTGTAATGACAATGTAGGAATTACTAAATTAACAGAGGAACAAAGAGCTAAAGTAGAAGAACAATTAATTAAGCACTTTGAGTTTGAAAGAATCGTATGGATGGAATTACCATCAGGTCTTACAGAAGATAAAACAACACCAATAGTAGCTAAATCTATAAAAATACCAAATTCAGATAATACAACTTTTAAACATAAAGTAGGGTACATCTACACTCTGATGTTTACTCCAAAACTGTATGAACTTGGAGAAATGCATAAACCAGTAAAAGATGGATGTGTATTTGCACCTATAACATATAACCCAGAAACCTTTGAACCAAAACAAAGTATAACATTAACTTGGTCACCTGAGTTTCCTCAAGATATTGACGCGCCTAAAAGAACATATGAAGATGATAAACAAATGATTCGTAATATGTTAGAAAGAGTATTAGATAATCCTGAAGAGTATAGACCTATGGGATATACTGGGTGTATATTACGATATGCGGTACTATAATCACATCCAGCAATTAAAAAAATATAAGTTATGAGTACAACATCACACGCAAAATTTGAATTAGAATTAGCAGGCTTCTTTGGAGAAGATTCTGATTATGGAGGAGCAATCGGAGAGGCAGTTATGGAACTAATGGAGGTGTTTGAAAAACAAGGACACTCAGGTGGTTCAGCACCGATTGTAGCCTCTTTATTTCACAAATTAGCTAACTACAAACCACTGGGGCCTATTACAGGTAAAGATGAAGAATGGGGTGATGTTAATGATTTCGGGGATGGAAAACATTGGTATCAAAACAAACGATGTTCTGGATTATTTAAAGATGGAAAGGATGGAAAACCCTATTACATAGACGCAATTATTAAAAGAGACCAAAATGGGAGTTGTTGGAGTGGAATGGCGTGGTTAAATGAAGAAGATTATAAATCAGGTGATAGAACTAAAATGGTTGGAAAGAGGGGATATGTTAAATCATTTCCTTTTGTTCCTAAAACATTTTACATTGATGTTAAGGATGTTGAGGTAGCAAAAGATGATTGGGAATCATTTGTTATTGACCCATCTCAATTGGAAGAGGTGTGGGAGTATTATGATAAGGATTAATTACCTTTATCAAATTGATTTATATTTATTAATATGATAACTTTCTTAATTATACTCCTAATAACAATACCCATTTCCATTCTTTGGGCACGAGGTATTGATTACATGAAAGAAAATCATCCTGACTATTGGGGTAAAGATTTATTTGATGAAGAAGATAAAATACACATAAGTTAATATATGTTAAAACTTGAAACACAATATAGTAATTTTATTACTGAAAACCCGCAATCCAAATGGACATTTGAGGAATGGAAACAAAATAAATTTAATACAATTGGTGAAAAAATCCCATATGTATCAAATGACTTTCAAATAGGTCCTGATGGGGCATATGAACATCGTGATTATAAATTCAAAGTAGGTGATAAGGCTTACAAACCAAAAGGATATAAATTTCCTTGTACTATTGTATCTGTTTTTGAAACAACTTCTGCTCAAGTGAGAGTTGTTGCTGAAATGGATGATTATGGATTGTTACATATTTTCAACGAAGAACAATTAGAACTTTTGTAGAATAAAGATAAGTTATGAAAGAATTAGATTTAATAAATAATGAAGGACCGAACTTAAAGATAAAAAGGTTCGCATCTAACCAATTTAAGATAGTTGATGAATGGGGTATTGTTCTAAAAATAACAGACCAATATGAAATATTTGATTGGATAGATGGTAGAGAAAAATTAGTTGATAGTAAAGGTAGAGAGTGGGTGTGGGATGAGCAGGGTGTTGGTAGTAAAACACCATTAGTTGAAATTATAAAATTTATTTATACAAATGATAATACAAATCCCCGCCAATGATTTACACATAATTCCGGAATGGAGAATAAACTCAATTAAAAGTGCTCATATAGATTTTGCAGATAATTGCGTTTATGCTTCATTTGATGATAATAGTGAGTCAAAACCCATAGTTGATTTAAAAACCTATGGTGTTCATTTGGATAATAGATTTCATAGATATGATATATCGGTAGGACCTGCTGGTTTATTTATCAAAGTAATTAATAACGAATATTCACTATACAAAGGATGAAACAGGATAAAATAATTTATATAGCATCCGACCACGCCGGATATGAACTAAAAAAAGAAATTATTTCAGTTCTACATAAAAACGATTATTTGGTTGTAGATTTTGGTAGTGGGCCTGAAAAATCAAACTATGCAGAATATGCTCATTTGGTAGCAGAAAAAGTGGTTACTAATAAAGATTATGTTGGTATTCTTATATGTGGTAGTGGTGTTGGGATGTGTATTACAGCAAATAAAACGAGGGGTGTGAGGGCAGGTATTTGTTGGGATGTAGAAATAGCAGAACTTATGAGGTTGCATAATGATGCAAATATTATTTGTTTACCTGCAAGGTTTATATCCATTGATGATGCTGTTGATTGTGTAAGTAGATTTTTGTTTACCCCGTTTGAAGGTGGTAGACATGAAGATAGAGTTAAAACTATTGAAAAGATATGAATATTTACACAGTAGAAGGTGTGGGTGGATTTGAAACGGATTATAATTATATAACTAATTTCAGTAATAAAAAATAGTTATATATTTATAATTATGATAAAACTATTACCGCTTGTAAAAGAAAACATAACCTATACTATATACTGTGATATGGATGGTGTATTGGTAGATTTTGCGGGCGGATATGCTGAATTTATGGGAAATCCACCCGGCCCCCTATATAAAACTCCCGAAGAAAGAAAGCAGTTTTGGGATAATTTTAATGAAAAGTTGATAGAGAAGGGGATGAAGGAACATCAATATTGGGCAGGATTACCACCATTAAAAAATGGTATGTTATTGTGGCGAGAAATAAAAAAATATAAACCTATCATATTATCAGCACCATCTCACAATGTATCCGAGTCAAAAAAGGGTAAGTTGATTTGGATAAAAAGATTTTTAGGAAATCCACCTGCAATAATAAACTATCAAAAGCAGAACTGGGCAACACCAACATCTATATTGATTGATGATAGAAAAGATTTTATAACAAAATGGGAGGCTGCTGGGGGTATTGGGATATTACACAAAAATAGTAATTTACAAAATACATTAAAGAAATTAAAAACATATATTGATTAGCGTGAAAAAAATATTATTTACATTAGTTATATTATTAGTATCAATTAGTTCTTTTTCACAAACAACGAAAGAGCAATTTGAAAAATTACAAAAACGAAATCATAATCAGTATGGTAATAGACCTTCATATCCACCACCACGTATAAGACCTGATTATTATTACCCATACCAATATTATCCGTGGTTATATCGTAATCCAATATGGGATAATCAACCTATAATAGTTTATCCACCAAACACACAATATTATCGTTATTCACCAAAAACAACTAAAAACACCGATAAGTTTTTAACTATGGGGTTAAACATGCCTATAACAGCAGATGGTGTTGGTGTGGGTGTATTTTTCGCAGGAGGTAATAAATCATTTTTTATATTTTCACTTGATATGGTTGGAAACAATCCATATCCTTATTATTCAAACATATCTAAATGGGATGTAATGAGGTGGAATGATAGATATTTGGGGCGTGAGAAAGAAACATATTCATATTCTTTTGGTGGGGGAAGTAAAATAAAAAACTTTTATCCATACACTACAATAACAATTGTGGATGAACAAAAATACCTTATTTACTTTGATGAATTATACATATTATCTTCATCTGGTGGATACGCTATTGATGATGATAGTGATATGAAATATGGTATTACATTTGGTTCATTTTATAAGGTTAATCCTATTTCACTAAATATTTATACAAATACATTGGGGGCAATTTGGTGTGGGGATAGGATATTTATTTTAAAAAAAACAACTATTTATATATAAATCAAAATAAAAAAAGGAAACAAACAGTGAAAAAACTATTTACCACAATACTTATTTTTACCCTTACTGCCGGATGTAGTAAAGAAGAACTTTCAAATGGAATTATTCCAAATCCAAATGAATGGTTTGAGATAGGCTTGGTTCGTGGTGATAGTAAAACACTCAAACAAACCAAAATTCATCAAGATAATTTTGAAACCGATTCATTAATTATCTCGAACAACCCATCATTAGTATTCACACCTGATACAATTCGTGTTCCTGTGGGTACACAAGTTCAACTTTATTCTAATGTCAATAGAGTTTATGGAGGAGTTCCTAACATTAACGGCGAATGGAGAAGTTGGAATGTTCCAGCAGCGCAGGTTACAAGACAAGGCGGTTTGGTCACTACCTATAATACCGGAGTGATAAGAATTACTTATACATGTGGCGTGATGGGCACTAATTTACCAAATTATCAAGTTTCAACGAGGATTTTAGTTTATTAAAAAAGGGAAATAAAAGATGAAAGTATCACAATTAAAACTGCTTATTAGAGAGGCAGTAAGAAAAACTCTTAATGAAGCAAAAGTCCCCGATGAAGGTGATGCTGCAAAATTTATACAAGATGTTCTTAAATTAGGTAGTAGACAAAACCTATTTGATAGTTTTATTAAAAAAGAAAAAATTGACCCAAATGAGTTAAGCACCCTTATAGAATTGGTTGCTGATAGATTAAAGAAAAAATGGGCATAGTAATTTATAATAGGGAAATAAAAGATGAAATCAACTGAATTAAAAAGACTTATTAGAGAGGAAGTAAAAAACATTATTAATGAGGGAACACCATTAGGTGATATGCAAAAGACTTTAAATCGATTGGATATACATGTAAATAAGATCATAAGAGAATTCGATGATGAAAATTATGATGATGTAGGAAATTTCATTAGTACTGTAAAAAGATCAGTTGAACAACTTATGGGTATTTTGTGGAGACTTAATAATCAAAAAACTAAAGTAAAAATATAATCACCCATAAATAAAAAGGAAACAAAAGATGAAATCAACTGAATTAAAAAGACTTATTAGAGAGGCAATAAAGCAAGTATTGAGAGAAGCAACTACCGATACTATTTTATATAAAGTACACTTTAAACCCGAATATAGTAGAGAAGATGATAAAACAAACGAACCAATAAACCCCATATTTGTAAGAATGAATACTGGTCAAAGAACCAAATTAAGTAATTATGCTGCAGTTGAGAAAATTGGTGGGTATGGTAATAAAACGCCGGATATGTTAGGTATTAGGGATACACACAATACTACTCAAATGGAATTTGATAAATTATTTAAATTAATAAAATCTCTCCATAGAGTAAAAATTTACAGATAGTATATTAATATTAAAAAAGGAAACAAAAGATGAAATCATCGCAATTAAGACAATTAATTAAAGAAGCAGTAAAAAAGGTATTACTGACAGAAAAAATATACTTACCTAATACTATGGTTGATGAAATAAAACAATCAATTAAAATGGGATATAACATAGTTCAGACAGGTTTAATTACCCCTAAAAAACGTGGTGTTATGTTAATGAATAAAAAATATGAAGTAAGGGGTGTATATCCAATAGAAGCAAAGGAAGCTATTGAGCAAATAGTTGATGAAATGAAAAATCCTAAAAACGAGTCCAATTTAAATGAGGGTAATGATTTTATTGGTTTAGGTGTAGTAAAGAAAAGCATGAATGTATTGGATTTAGATAGTAGGGCATAAAGAAAGCATCTATTCAATCTGTAGAAATTTGTTCTCGAACGGTATCAACCAGGCTGATTTAGTGATCCTTACTGCATTCCAAACACCCCAAATAGTTGCAATTTATAAAGTGGCAAAAAGTCTTTCTGTACTCCCCATTAAAGTATCGTTTCCAGTTTGGAGGTATCTTCAACCAAAGTTTATTCGTGCAATATTAACCAATGATAAAAATCAGACGCGCAAATTAATTTATTATGGTTCCGGATTATTGTGTTTGCTACTTGCGATGATATTTCCTTTTGTATGGATCGTAGGGCAGAAGATGATAACAGCCTTTTATGGGCCGGCTTATCAAGAAGCGTTTAAGCCACTTTTAATCTTGCTGCTAGGGATTTGGGCATTTAATGGACTAACCGGGTGGTTCAAGATCTGGGCGGTAGTGAATAGGACGCAACGCTTTGGCCTCCTCACGTACTTTACGATGTTTGTCTCCCTCGTCACAGTTGGTGTGCTATTTGGTAAAGAGGGGCCTCTCGAAATGTCTTATGCGGTTTCGGGCATTTTTGTCGCTTTTTCAGTATTGGTTTTTGTAAAATTGTTAGTTTTTTAAAAATATTGCAAATGGCATAATAAGCCCTTAGTTTAAAAATTAAGGATAATTATATGAATTTAATTCACCTAATTTCAAGCATAATAAAGGGATACTCTCTTTTAAGGGCCTATGAAAATGACTACGTAAAAAAGATAAAAATAGATGGCACTGGAATTGATCTAGGCGCAAAATCTAAAAATGCTAAATACTATGAATATTTTAACCTAGAAAAAGTTACTCATATAGACTTTGTCGATTATTATAGTGGGAATCCTGGTATTGTCGAGTTAGATTTAGAAAAACCATTAAAATTAAAATCCAGCACTTATAATTTTGTTCTTATGTTTAATATTCTAGAACACATTTATAATTACAAAAATCTATTTGACGAAACTGTACGAATTTTAAGGTCAGGAGGCAAGCTGCACGGGTTTGTTCCCTTTATGTTTCACTACCATCCTGACCCAAATGATTACTTTCGATTTTCTGAGCAAGCGCTTACAAATATCCTCAAAAGAAAAGAGCTTTTTCAAATAAAAGCCATACCTATTTGTTACGGACCATTCAAAGTAGTTGCTTCGGTTATTGCCGAGGTATTAAAAAATAGGGTTATGAGAGCCTTTCTTTATGCGAGTGGAATTTGCCTTGATAAAATTTTAATGAAAATATCATCAGGCGGAACTCGTTACTCAATGGCCTATTACTTTACTGCAACTAAAAAATAACCTCAGATTAAAAATTAATAATTCAAATTTTACTTCCGACCGAATTGTCTTAATTATACCTTCTTTTGAAAAAGGTGGCGTTGAACGCAACGCTGTGTTTTTTGCAAATGCCATGGTAAAACGTGGATTTGATCTAACATTGTTATACTGCCGAAATCAGAGAGGTTGGTTCGACCGTTTTGATTCAAAGGTAAAGCTTTTAAAGGTGAATAAAAAGCTAACGATACCCTTCATCCATGAGCGAATCATTGATGCATTTACAATTCTTGTATTTGCTCCGTTAAAACTTTTAAAAATGAAAAAAAAACAGCGCCTTGCGCTGGTAAGTTTCCAGTCAAATGTGGCTGCCATAATTTTAGCCAAAATAATTTCTGTTCAAATTATTGTCAGACTGTCTAATCACTACTCACTTGTTTCAAATGAAAAATCTTTGCTAAGAAATATTTCGGAGATAAGCAAAAGAGTTTTTTATAAATGGGCAGACTTTGTAGTAGCAAATTCGTCTGAACTTGCTAGAGACTATAAAAAAAAATTAGGTTGCAACATAAAGACAATTTATAACCCTATTAATTTTAATTTAATTAATAGAATGGGTAAAGAAAAAATAAAAGAACCGCTGTTTAAAATTAAAAAAAGACCGATTGTCATTGGTGCCGGTAGATTAGTTAAGCAGAAAAACTTTGAATTATTAATAAAGGCCTTAGCCAAAGTGGTAGCCAAAATCTCATGCGATCTTGTCATTATTGGAGAGGGATCTGAACGTCATCGTTTACAGTCTTTAATAAATAAGCTCGATTTGAGAAAAAATGTTTGGTTATTGGGTCATCGCAACAATCCTTACAAATATTTTTTCAAAGGGGATTTATTTGTACTTAGTTCAAAGTACGAAGGTATGCCAAACGTGCTTGTTGAAGCGATAGCCTGCGGCCTGCCCGCTGTTTCAACACGCTGCAAATCAGGTCCAACAGAAATACTTAAAAAC
>OGWC01000042.1_pt1 | contig 11349 bp, 19 predicted proteins | sample 1575941 | NCBI WGS metagenome assembly OGWC01 (sample SAMN07581552, study PRJEB24739) | freshwater metagenome | place: Singapore | collected 2015-04
GTTTCCCAGTCACGATACATACCGCAAACGTTGTTTAATAGAAGTACGTGAGTTAATTTGTTCATTTCGAAGGGTTTTAGCAAAATGGCCGGTATGCCGCCAAAGTTAATAACTCCGGCAAATATTTTTTCAGTTAAATTAATATCTATTTTAAAATTATTGTTGTTAATATTTTCAAGTATATCATAACAATTATTTCGTTCGTCATAACCTATATTGATGGGTTGTATATCGTCCGCGCTCCTTAAAAAGGTTGCTTTTAATGTGCTTGTATTATCTTCGTTTTTTTCAATTGAAAATTCACTCTGTGCAAAACGTGAAGCAAAACTCCCAAGGTGTCCCAGGCTGTAATTCGTGCCTTTATTTTGATGTATTATTCCAATTATTGCCACGTTGTACGTGTCGCAAATTTTCTTTAAAAAATTAATAGCATTTTTGGCCTCGCGCACGTCGTTAATATCATTAACCAAGTCAATAATTCCGTCAATTGCAATAAGTGAAATTTTGGGATTTTGTTCGCATATTGTGCTTATTAATTCCATTATTTGCACAACGTCCGCAGCCCTCGCAGAATAAACAAAAAAATTTTTTAAATCGGTTAGTTTTATTCCGGTCATGGCTGACAACCTGGCCAAACTTGTGAAAAGGTCAAACAAACTTTGTTCGGTATCAATTAAAGCAATTTGTGGCCGTTCCGGCGGTAATTGTACGTCAATAGTCCAAATACTTTGTTTTATGATTGCTGAAGATAAAAACGCGTGCAAAAAGGACGTTTTACGCGCTTTGGGCTTACCGGTTAATATTGCCAAACTGCCAAGGGTTAAAACTGTTTTTTGCTGTATGGTAATACAAACGTCTTGTTTTATGTCCTGGCGCCCTAAATCTATTTTGTAGGTTTGTAAATCTATTTTTACGGGATCTAATGCCGTTGTTTTTCGTTCTGTTTTTTTTGGTGGTATTAACATAAAATAAAAAATTAACCACGCAAAAAAAACCGGTTATATTAACCGGCTTTATTTGCTTTGTAAATTATTGAAAATCCGTTATATTGTAATAAACAATATTTTCGGGATTGCCGCCCAGCGCCCTAATGTATTTTTTTGCTTTTGCAAAATTGGTCTTATAGAATTGATAACCGGCTCCAGGTGGATTGAATTGTTGATATCGTATTACCTTATTATCATAAAAAGTTATCGCGCTTATTAGGTTGTCAAAAACCTTTATTCTCTCGGCGGCTTTTTCTTTTAAATATCCGTCGCGGTTTTCGTTTTCGGCTTCCAGGTTGTTTAATAGTTCGTTTGCACTATCAACAAATTTTTGAAGCAATACGCGCGCCTGTTCAAGTTCAAAATGCTCAGCGGTCATACAAAAAGCCCCCCGTCAATTTTTTTCAATTCCCCGTCTTTTTCATAATACATACCGCAAACGTTGTTTAATAGAAGTACGTGAGTTAATTTGTTCATTTCGAAGGGTTTTAGCAAAATGGCCGGTATGCCGCCAAAGTTAATAATTCCGGCAAATTCGCCATAATGTGTGGAGCCGTCCACAAGGAGGACGTTAACCGGTTTGCCAACCGGCGCAAAAAATGTGTTTTCCATGTTTAATGTTGGTTTGTTGGTATTATTACAGTTTTTCAAGTAATGACCGAACGTCATTAATATCATCCCGGCTAAATTGTATCAATATATTGCCGTTGTCTCTATACACTTGGTTGTTTTTATCGGTTGCGTCTAGTTCTAAATTGTCTGCTATTTGATTAACAAAATATTTTAAAATTTCAAATTCATGTTCAGTAAATGAACGAGTAATTTTTTTACTTTTTTTTGTAGTGTGTTTTGGCTCACTATCTAATGACCAATAACCCGAATTCCTTTCGTTAATTCTGTATCCCATATGATTTACTTTTTGTTGGTATGCAAGTATAAACAAATTTTTTTAATTCTACCCCCAAAAAAAAATTTTTTTGTCCTGGCTACAATACAACGCCGTTATTATTTCGGCTGTATTCCAATAATGGCCCGAATTTTTGCCAATTGCAAACGATTGTTTGCTTTTAACGTTCCAACCTTTTGCGCTGTAAATTGTGGGTTTTTTGTTATTAACTCCATTCCGGCTTTTATTCCGTCCGCAGGTGTGGCGTATTTTTTAAATTTGCCGTTTTTGTCGGCAATAGCAAAAAAATTGTTTAATCTCAACAATGTTGGCCGGTCTTTTGTAAGGTCTTTTATTATTTGCAAAATTACCGGAGCCGAAACGGGTTCTTTTTTACACAAGTAATCAACCCAAATTAATATATTTTGATACATTTTAAACAATGGCGTTTTGTAGGGCCGGTATTTCATTTATAGGATTAACCAAGACGCCGCCCAAACGTAAAGTAAAATGTAAATGCGGTCCGGTACTGGAGCCCGTGTTGCCAACATATCCAATAATATCACCTTTTTTTACAAGGTCGCCAATGTTCAACGGGCTTTTGTTTTTAAGATGTGCATAACCAAATATCGCATAACCCGAATTGATAATTAACTGATAACCCCCGGCGGCGTCATAATAATTTTTTATTACCTCACCAGGCAAAGACGCCGTTATTCCGCGACCGTCCGTTTTACCCTCTGCGCTGATTAAATCAACGCCGTTATGAAATTGACTAATGCCGGTTATGGGGTTTTTACGATTGCCATAAGCAGAAGTTAAAATTAATCTTCCGTTCATTGGAGATCCAATGCCGTTAATATTTTTTAAACGATTATATTCGTCCTCTGTAATGGCTTTTTTTTTGCCTATGCTTTTGATTAAACCAATTAACAACGAACCAATCACCGCGCCAATAATTAATTTTTTAAAGTCCATATTACAAAGATAGCAGCCGCTACAATACCGGCGGCCCAAACTAATGAAAATTTATCTTTAGTAAATCTTGCCGGAAATTTTGTTTGCTCGGCGGCAAATTCATAAGCAGACAACAGAACGGCGTCCGGTAGCCAATCGCTGCCGGCTTCAATTCTAACAATGCCCTTTAATACTTTCAATATGTCGCCTGGCTCCGTCAATGGTTGATTTTTTGGTATGCCGGTAAATTTAACCAGGTTGTTTATATATTGATTTGGGTTGTTGCGGCTGTCGCTGGCCGGTGCATATATTGGTATTATTTTTTCAATTGTGTTAATGCCACGTTTCAAATATGTGTTGATAAATGAAATAATGCCGGCCCTGGCTCCAAACAACGAATTTTTAAAAACCAAAAAGCCCGACGGGAGTTGTTTTTCTAAACCTTGCCACGCGTCCGCTTTGCCTGGTGTTTGTATTAATGCAAAAGGGTTGTTATATTGTATAGGTGCTATTGACATTAAGCCACTTTTGTAAATTCATAAACGCCTACCAAATGATTTCCGGCGGCTAAATTTAAACCCGTTTTTGATATTACCGCAATTGCATAAGTACCGGTTTCGCAATAAATTGTTTTTTGGTTATTTACACCCGTAGTATGGCTTATTGTGCCGCCTAATAATACGGTTGGCACACTATCCCAACAACCAGTTAAACCGTCTAAAAAATCTGTAATACTTGGAGAAAACGCATTTAATGGCGACAATGTTTGAATATACGTGTCCAGGGCTGTGCCTAATTTGTAAAGTATAAACGTAACGGCGCCGCCACTTCCTCCGGCAATATAAATAAACGTTGGGTTTACGCTATATACGCCGGTTTCTACATTGGTAGAAATTACGGCGGCGCCTATAAAAGTATTATTTGCCGGCTGTCCGGCAATTGTTGTAATTGCTACCGGATTTGTTGAAATATATTTATCTGTACCGGGCAAAAAATCGGCGCCCGTTATTATCTGCCCTTGGTTGTTTGTTTTAATAAGGTGATATTTGTTATTAATGTCAATACCTATTACCGGCGTTCCGGCTTTGTTAACCTGGTCTATTTGTTCCCAGGCGTCGCCCTTATCTACGCTATAGCTGCCTATCATAATTTAGAATATATTAAAACTGTTAATTGTGGCGTTCCGACCTGCTGCGGTGCTTGAAAATTAACGCGCCATTGTGTCATATCTGCGGCGCCTGGTTCGTACGTTTTTAAAAATCCGTTAGGGCTTAATGCTATATTGTTTAAATATACAATAGTGTTGCCGGTATTAATAAATAAATAACCTATTGTGTTTGCGTTTCTAAACACTACGGCGCCGCTTTTATCGGCTCCCATAATTTCAGAAGATATTTGAAAATTAACCATTTTTTTTGTCCTTTACTATTTTGATTATTGTAAATATACCGATAATAATTTGTATAATTATCTCGGCAATTTTTTGTTGTTCGTCAATTGTTGGAAAGGTGCTAATTACATTAATTGCACCAATACCGGCGCCGCCAAACAATAAAGTTTTATTTGTAAAAAATGCAAACATTGTATTAACCATATTTTTCTTTTGTACAAAGATAGGTTGAATATATTCTAATTCTTTGCTTTTTTTTTGGCTGTTTGCAATTTTAACGCGGTTCATTTTTTGGCTGTTTTTTCTTTATACTTGGCCTCAATTGCTTTTATTAACTTCTCGGCGGCTTCGTTGCCAATTTTATCGGCCAAACGTTCCTTAAATTCGGGCATACTGCCAATATTAAGGTAGTTTAGTACGTGATTTACATACGTTTTTTTAAACAATCGCAACAACAAATATGTTAATATTTGCGCCAATAATTTCCGGTCTATTTTGTCGTCATTTAGGTAATTTTCAATTACCTGGGCGCGAGCTTCAAGCCATATTTTTAAACCTGCTTTCATGTTTTAAAATTTATATCCGGTTTTTCGTATCGGTGCATTAACATACATTTCAAGTTCGTCCGGTTCAAGTTCATAATCAAAAGATTGTTTTAACGTCATTGGATCCGTAGCCCAACCATAAGGCGTGGTTAATTTGCGACGTCCATAAGCAGTAATAAGGGCTAATATGTCCGCCTTGGTGTTCATTTTTTCCATTATACGCTTTATTGCTGCTTCATCGGTTCCGGCATTACCGGCCCATATACTCCCGGTCATGGCGTCAAACAATGTTTGTGCAAAATCGGCGTATTGTTGAGCAATATAACTGTATTTTTTTTGCTCTGGTTCCGTTGGTTGGTCGGGTACCGGTGGAATAACGGGCAAAACGGGTATTTTTTCGCGGAACAAAACGTTTTTAATTACGCGGTAAGCAATTAGGCCAACAACGCCGGCGCCAATAACGCTAACAACGGGATTTTGTTTAAAAAAATCTTTTGCGTAACTCATAACGCTATCAAATTACTGGGAGAAGTTGGAAAGTATTTGGAACCATCAACAAAAAAAAATTGACCATTACCGCGAGATTGTGCGCGGTTATATGTGCCGTTTTTGTTAAATTTATTACCCTTGTAAAAATTACGGCTTTTATCTGTTGGCCGCCATGACTGTTTTACATTGTCAAAAACGTGTTCAACTGCTGTAAAATTTGTGGCAATCTGTAAATCCTTACCGGCGTTAAAATGCGCCGCGTATTGCTCAGAAAGTTTAGTTAATTCGCTGTCGCTTTTTTTCTTTTGCTGTTGGCTTTGTATTTCTTTGGCTGCCGTTTCAACGTCCTTATTTATTGAAGCAATCCAAAAATCAATATTTTGCGCCGTTGGTATTCCCTTTGCTGCCAGGTTGGCCGGCTGTAATTTTTTTAAAGCTGCTGTTGATAAATTACCCCAACCACCACGCGCGGCGGCGGCGTTGTATTCCGTTGACCTGTTCAACTGTTCAAATCGTTTAATCATAAGGTTCTGAAGTTGTGCAATTTTGCCGCTTATGTTAACGGGTTTTTCTTTTTGCGGTGTTGGTTTCGGTGTTGGCTCCGGTGTTATCGGTTCGGGTGTTGGTTTTTTTTTGCGAGTTAATAAAGCAAACAAAGCACCAACGGCCAGCCCGGCGCCTAATAAAATATAAGTTGTGTTTATTTTTCTTTTCATGCCATTGAACGCAAGTTAGTTATTAGCATTTTGAAAAATTCCGGCTGTTTAATTGCCAGGTTGTAAAGCCGTATCAAATCGCTTTCAATTTCGGGATGAATTTTTTTGAATTCGTCTAATATTGACGGCGTTGGATCTAAATTTCCAATTCCTGGGCTTATTTCGGTTGCAGCTGCTGCGGCTCCGCCCATAATACGAATTAACAACGCGTCAATCAATACGGGTAGTTTTTGCATTAACGCAACGTTTAAGGCCGCGCCAATACTTTCGGGATGCTGCTCGGTTTCTTCTTCGTCCTCGGCGTTTATTATTTCGTCCAATTTTTCTTCCATGCGGTCAATTTCGGCCCTTAATCGCGCATTTTCAACGGCAACGCTTACATATTTTTCAACGTCCATGGGTGCGCCGGTTGTGGCCGGTGTTTTTTGGTATGGTGCAATTAATTGGTCGGGTTTTGCATAAACTGAAAACGTCGTATTTAAAAACTCGGTTAATTTAGCGTCTGGGTTTTCGCTGTAACTCCCAAAAACTCGCAATTTATATTCCTTAAAATTGTTTTCGGGTTGTTCTTCTAACCAATCCGCGAACTTCTCAATAATTATTTGTTTGCTTTCGCCTGGCTTAATGCGCCAATCGTGTAAATTATTGGTTCCGCGCTGAATTAAAACGCGGCGGAACTCGTAGGAGTTCAAATACGTCAATATTTTTTCAATGCCGACAAGTTCCGCCATGTTTTAAATGTTGTTTCTTTCGTAGTAGATATTGAAAAGATAATTTTTAGTGGCAATGTTTGCAATATTGGCCGGGTCTGTGTAAAAAATGTAACTTTTCGCCCATACAATGACTTGACCGCTCAGCATTGGTATATCTTGAAAAGTATATATATTGCTGGCGGCATCAATACGCAACAATGACAAGGCCGGAACCTGGATAAATTCGCCGCCTTCAAAATACAATATTACAATGGTGTTTTTAAGGTCGGAGAAAGCCTGGTTAGTGGCTCCGCTATAAGTTAGCGGTTGCGTGTTTGCGCTATAAATTTCAATACCAAAAACTTTGGATGTTCTCAGGTTAGGCAGGTCGGGAAAATATGCCGTTTGTTTTGTGTTGCCGGTCGGGATTTGTATTTCCACGTATTCGGCGCGCTTTATGTGAAAAGGTTTTATCATAAAATAAAAATTTTTTGCCGGTTACGGCCAGGGGTTGCCCCCCGGCCATGCCGACAATACCAACATTAAGTTTATTTATTTAGGTTTGAAGCGCCCAACGACAAGAAACCACGAAAAATTAAATTAATTTGGCATGCGGCGGTTGTTGACAACGACGCCGGCAAATTAATTGTAATATCAATTTTGCTGGTTCCCGAAAATTGCAATGTAGGTGTCAATCCAGCAAAACCACTTTGTCCGCTTACGCTATTTTGCGCGGTTGTATCGCCGCCGGTTGCAAATACATTACCGGTTTGAATTATCGGTGCATTGTAACAGCGGTATAGGTCGTAATTCTGCAAATATTGCACGTTATTAACGGCAATATTTAGGTAAGAGTTGAAAAACAACATTTTTGCAGAAGTCATGCCGGCCGTGGTCATTGCTTCGGATTGATAGCCAAAAAGTTGATAGTTTCCGTCGGCTGAGGCAGCCCCGGCGTCCGTCAAACCGCCAATAAATACGCCAACTTCAACGGCGGTAAATGCGTCCGCGCGGTTTAACAAAATTTGTTCCGGCAAATTAACGGCGCTATCTCCCTCAATTACGGGAAAAGTGTAGGCCGTTTTATTAGAAACGACGGGTTGAATAAGGCGCAGCGTTGAAGCGGTTGTTACGGGCTTGCGTCCTTTTGCGGCGTAGGCTTTACGTATTACGTTAAATGCCTGTCTTTGTGCGAGTGTGCTCATTTTGTTTTATTAATTAAAAAATTCTTCTTCGTCCATGGCTCCAATTTCGTCCATGCCGTTGATTTCATTAATTTCGTCCATCATTCCAATTTCATCCATGCCGTTAATTTCGCTGATTTCGTCGGCGCCATTAATTACAATCACGTCAGCCGTTTCGTCAGTTTGTCCAAGGGCTTTGGGTGCTACTTGCTTAATAAGTTCATAGCCGCCGCCTATCATCATACCTTTTGCAAAGGCGTCAACCATCGGGCTCTTAACTTTTAAAATACTCATTACGGGCTTTGTGGCAAGTCCTAAAACAATCTGCCCGACTGCTTTATTAACGGGCGTGTCTATTGTTTTAACTTTGGTTGCGACAAAGTTAATAATGAAACGGGAAGTAACTAAGCCAACCAGGGCCCCGCCTACTTCGTTAACAGATACAGCCCCAATTGAACCCATACGAGAACGGCGGCGGCGTGTTACTGTTTTAGTCATGGTTTTTTTTCTTTTTGCCATGTATTTACAAATTTAGTGTTTTTATATGAATTTTGCGCGAGAGTTTAAATAATCTTTTAACGTTTTAAATTGCTTGTTTAAAATTGTCAATTCTGCCGTTAATTCCTTTTTATCCCTTTGCAGTTTTGCGGATTTTTTTCGTGCTTTAACGTCGTTAATGCGATATTCTAGCGCCGTCAATTCCTCGCCAATTGTTAAAATGTCAATACCCCCATGACCGGTTAACTTTCCTGGCGCGTCCGTCCGGTTCCGGCGATATTCGTAATACGTGCGGCCGGTTGCGCTTTGTCTTTTGCCTGGTGGAAGGGCTTTTTTCATTTCGTCGTAATATGTTTCGCTTTGGCCGGTTTGTCGGTTTTTAATATACGTTTTGCTTTTTGTATTGGTTGTCCTGGTTGCTGCCGGTTTTTTTGCTGCTGTCCTGGTTGTCCTGGTTGCTGCCGGTTTTTTTGCTGCTGTCCTGGTTGTCCTGGTTGCTGCTGTTTTTGTTCCCGTTGATCTTATGCCTTTGTTTAGTTCTGCGGTTTCTTTGTATAAATCTTTAACCAACAATTCAACGCGTTTAAATATGTCTTTTCTTTCCTTTTCTGCGCTTTTTGTTGGTTCCATTATGTCCGGACGGTTTGCAATAATGTTGCTTTTTATTATTTCAATTGCCTGGTTAATTTCTTTCTTGTCCTTTCCGGTTATTTCCAAAACAAGCCTGTTATCATCCCAAATTTGCCCGGCTGTAATGCCGTCAATACGATATTGAGCCCGAATAGTAAAAGGCCAACCATAAAATGAACCCTTAAAACCAACGGGAAAGGCGCCTAAATAACCCTTGTTTTGTTTTTTGGCTGCTGCTTTGGCCCTTACCATTGTTGTAAATTTTTTGCGGGCTGCTAATTGTGCCGGTGTTGGTTTGTTCATGATTTACGATTTAATAAAAACAAAACAAGTGCGCCGGCTGCCAGGCCGCCAAATAATAACTTATTGTTTAATTTGATTTGTGGTTGTGGTAATGTTCCGCCCGGTACGTCCGGCAAAACTGCGGTTAATGGTTCAATTTTGCTTGTTGCGGTTGTTTCTTCTTTAATTTCGTTGATTGTTTGTATGTCGGTACCGGTCGCCGCCGCTACTGCTGCCGTGGCGATTTTTTCGGCTGTTTTTTCGGGTAATGGCTGCAAATCTGCCGGCTTGATTGCTATTTTTGTTGTGGTGGTTCCGGCGTCCTTTTTAAATACGACATCCGTCAAATTCTTTCCCGTAATATTTTTAAAATCGTTTTGCGCTTTTTTGGCCACATCAGCAACCTTTTTTAATTCTTCGCCCTTTATTCCGGCTTTTTCCAAAACGTCCTTTACTTTCAACAATATAGGCGCCGCGCTTGCCAAACTTGCCGCAATTGTTACCGGCTCGCCAATGTATACGCCGTCCCCGGAATAGCCGCCGTAAATTTCATTAAATGCGGCTTCTTCTTCTTGGGGCCCCATTATGCGCTTTTTTTTGCTGCCGTCATCTATGGCGTTTTTTAATGCTTTTAAATCGCCGCCAAATGTTTCCCAAAAATTTAAGCCGGCATCGCCTTTTTTACTTTGCACTTCTTTTAGGTTTGTAGCCAATCCGCGCACGTTCAATTTAATTAATGCAAGGAAAGCGTTTCGGGGAACGGCTAAACTTACAGTTTTGCCGGTTTCAACTATTTTTTTTGCGGCTGCCGGTATTGACGCGGCGGCCTTTTTAACGACGTTGGAAGTTTTAGCGGTGGCAGTTTGAATATTTTGTTTAACCTTGCTAAAATTTAATTTTCCAATTTCGTCTTGGGTTCCGGAAAGTTTGTATAAACTCATGATGTAGTCCTTTTTTATTTTTGGGGGTTTTTCTGTATCAAATTCGGTCATTACGGCGTCCAATATTGTGTTGGTTCCTGGGAGATAAGTATAAACATGAACGAAACCCTTATCCGAATAACCGGCGTAACGATAGGCGGCTTTATATCCGCACGCGTCCAGGATTGTGTTCGCAAAAATTGAAAAATGTTTACAATCGCCTTTTGCGTCATGCAAAAAACGCGACAAGGTTTTAACGGTTTGCCGGTTCCCCGGTTCAACGTCGTATTTAATGTACTGCCGCAAAAAGCCATAAATGGCGCGCGCCGTGTCGCGTTCATTTCCTTTGTCAAAGTATTTACAAATTTTACGGGCTTCATTAAAATTTTGTTTGTGCTGTATTTTTATTGCTTTTATGATTTCACCGGTTGACTGCCAGGGGTGGACCAATTTTGCGCGGTTCTGTGGCGGTGGTAATTTTTTTTTTAAATTTTCAATCATGCGCCGCCGGTTAAATTGATTTTTTTGGAATAATCAAAATTTATTATTAAACCCTCAGCATTGACAACGCCGGCAAGTTCAAACGTTCCGTTTACAATGTCTTTAACTTTTTTGTTCAAAATGTCCGTTAATAGGCTCAAAAGTTCCAAATTAGTTTTTACCGGTATTTGTAGCGTTTTTTCTTCGTTGGCTCCAATTGTAACGGGCTGCCTATAGTCCAAAGTTCCGGACGTTGTGCCGTTCCACTTAATATCCGCAACAATTGAATTGATTTTTATTGCCGCATTACCTGGGTTGATTATGCGGACGAACACAACAAAAGTTTTATTTTTTTGGTTAAAATCAACCTTGCTAACATTGACGTTTAAATTTTTTGCGGTTTGGCCCTTGCGAAAAAAGAAACGGACGGCCAACAATGCGGCGCCGGTACCAATCAACCAGGGTAAAACGTTTTTTCGTGCCATGTTTTGCAAATTTAACGACAAACCCGAAAAAACCAACAACGGCAAAAAAAAATTTTTTGTATCAAAATTTGTTGCGGATATTAAGTTCCGGACGTTGTGCCGTTCCACTTAATATCCGCAACAATTGAATTGATTTTTATTGCCGCATTACCTGGGTTGATTATGCGGACGAACACAACAAAAGTTTTATTTTTTTGGTTAAAATCAAC
>OGWC01000044.1_pt1 | contig 10992 bp, 11 predicted proteins | sample 1575941 | NCBI WGS metagenome assembly OGWC01 (sample SAMN07581552, study PRJEB24739) | freshwater metagenome | place: Singapore | collected 2015-04
AGACGAAGAAGAGGTCAGGCAAAAACTGGCATCAAATAAAAAGTTCGCGGATACGCTAACGTCGTTTGGCGTTGAAGTACCAATGAAAGTTTCACCTCGCACAGGAAAAGATACGTACGCACTCGCTAAAAATGATGAGGGCTTCCTTGAATTATTAGAGCATGAAGACTCGTTCGTACAACATTTATGCTCTGTCCGGCTCGGTACTAAATCAACCATCGAAGAATCCCGTATACAACGGTTCATTGACGTTGGTTCTAGAAATAATGGTCGACTACCTATTCCTCTTAAATATTATGGTGCTCACACAGGTCGATGGGCTGGCTCTGATAAGGTTAACTTTCAAAATCTTCCGAGTAGAGACAAAAAGAAGAAAGCTCTCAAGAACGCGGTGGTCGCTCCAGACGGTTACGTAGTCATTAACTGTGACTCTTCTCAGATCGAGGCGCGTGTGCTTGCGTGGCTGGTAGGTCAAACAGACGTGGTGCAGGCGTTTGCTGAGGGGCGTGATGTCTACTCCGAGTTTGCTAGTAAAATTTATAAGCGAAGGATTAGCAAAGATAATCCTATTGAACGCTTTGTGGGTAAGACTTGCATCTTGGGGCTAGGATATGGCACAGGCGCGCTGAAGCTCCAGCACACTCTAAAGACGCAACCTCCCGGCGCGACTGTCACGGAAGACGAAGCCAAAGAGATGGTCAATCTTTACAGAGAAGAGAATGACAAGATCACAGACCTGTGGGCTGACTGCGACTCATACTTGGAGCAGCTTATATCTTGGCCTATCAAAAACGGTGCGCCCATCACTGATTACTATCTTGGCAAGAAAGACTGCGTGACCGCTACGCCGCAAGGGATCTTACTGCCCAATAACTTCTTTATAAGATACACAAGTATTAAGAAAGACACTAGCGAAGCAAAATCCAAAATTATGTATGAGTCTCGCAAAGGTCCGGTGTCAATCTGGGGTGGAGCAGTTGTGGAGAATATCGTGCAAGCATTGGCACGGTGCATCGTGGGGGAGCAGATGTTGGAGATCAGCAAAGAGTATCGCCCCGTGCTGACTGTTCATGACGCGGTGGTTTGCGTAGTTCCTGAAGATGAGGTAGAAAGTGCAACCGAGTACATAACTCGGTGTATGAAGATAGCGCCCACTTGGGCGTCGGGGCTTCCAGTCACCTGTGAAGCAAATTTTGGTCGTTCTTATGGAGATTGCTAATGAAACAAGCCATGGAGTATGATGACTACTCAGAAAATTTAATCCGCGTCAAGAGTTTAGTGACGGGCGTCGAAAGATTTTTTAACGACAAAAATTTTAATGAGTGTTTACAAGCGGTTACCGAACTTTGTACCGAAGCTCGTGAGATGAAACACCGTCTCCATAAGGTGGTCCCGTTGCCGCATACAATAAAGGGCTAGTAAAATGGATCAGCTTCAGTGGTCGTACTCAAGTCTTAAAGATTTTGCTGGGTGTCCTAAGAGATACCATGAAATAAAAATTCTTAAGAACTTTGAGTTTGTACCCACTGAAGCAATCCTTGTAGGGCAACGAATCCATAGCGCCATCGAACACTACATTAAGGATGGCACACCTCTACCTAAAAATTATCTGCACTACAAGGAATATATTGATCCCATCTTGGAGCTGCCCGGAGAAAAGATGGTTGAGCATAAGATGGCGTTGAAGTTTGACCGTACCGCATGCGACTTTTCAGACAAGAATCGGTGGGTGCGAGGCATTGCTGACCTGATCATCCTAAACCGTGAGAACAAGATCGCTACAGTAGTTGACTGGAAGACAGGCAGTGAGCGCTACCCTGACGTGAATCAGTTGAAGCTCATGGCGCTGATGATCTTTGCGCACTTCCCTGAGGTGGACTCTGTACGCTCTGCTCTTGTGTTTGTCAATAAAAAACATCTTGTATCAGAAGACTATACGAGAGAAAATAGCGCATCTCTTTGGGAGCACTTCCTGCCCGACCTTGAGCGACTGAGGCTGGCGCATGAGAAGGACGAGTGGGTTGAGTCCCCATCAGCTCTGTGTGCGTACTGCGCAGTGAAAACATGCAAATTTAATAAGGCTTAATCATGCCCTACGTCAACAAGCCAAGGCCCTACAAGAAAGAATACGAGCAACAAGTTGCGCGGGGTGAACACACAGATCGCATGGAGCGACAACGGGCTAGACGTGCTCTTGACAAGAAGGGCAAAGACAAAAACGGCAACGGCAAAGCAGACATGCGTGAGGGCAAAGATGTTGCGCATAAAAAAGCACTGAGCAAAGGTGGTAATAACAAAGATGGCTACACCATACAGCCCGCAAGTGTCAACCGTTCGTTTCTAAGGGATTCCTCTAGGCGTCTAGTTTCAGAAAAAAGCAAGCGCGAACGAAAAAAGACTTGACATATTTTTAAGTCGCCCTAAAATACGATCTGAGCCTATCAGTTTCTTTTCTGCCTGATAGCCTGAAGGTCGTAAGGTGTGAGTGGGCCTTTAGGAACCGCCCTCCCACGGTGGTCTCAATTAACCGCATCAGTTGAACGGCGCTCTTGCATATGAGGCTCTCCGGCGTGTTAGGTTCAACCGTGCTAGTGGGGCTTCGGCCCCAGCTAGTACGTCTAGTCGAATCTAGTTAAAGGAGTTGTATGCAGGATTACAAATGGCCCGGTTTGTTCAAACCGTTCCAACATCAAATTAGCACTGCTAACTTTTTGGTCAATAACAGACGCGCGTTCTGTTTTAACGAAGCTGGCACAGGCAAGACATCCTCAGCGATATGGGCTGCGGACTATCTTATGGAACTTGGCTTGATAAAAAAAGTTCTTGTCATATGTCCCCTCTCAATCATGTACTCGGCATGGCAAGCAGACTTGTTTAAGACTGCGATGCACAGACGAACTGCCGTTGCCCATGGATCGGCTAGCAAGCGTAAGAAAATTCTTGAGAGCGACTACGAGTTCATCATCATTAATTACGATGGTGTAAACATCGTACGCAGTGAGATCAATGCCGCGCAGTTTGATCTGGTCATTGTTGACGAGGCCAACGCATACAAAAGCACAAGCACTCAACGATGGAAGACTTTAAGGTCTATTTTGTATCCGCACATGGGATTGTGGATGATGACTGGCACCCCTGCGTCTCAGTCACCTATTGATGCGTACGGACTGGCGCGGCTTGTATGTCCTGACAACGTACCAAAATTTAAAAACTCATGGCAAGACAAAGTCATGTTCCAGGTAAGCAAGTTCAAGTGGTTGCCAAAGCCGGGGTCACGAGACATCGTATACAGGGCGCTTCAACCTGCGATCCGCTACACCAAAGCAGAGTGTCTTGATCTGCCTGATGTGACCTATCAATACAGGGCCGCGCCGCTTACGTTGCAGCAGCAAAGGTATTACAAAATGATCCGTGACGACCGCATGGTGAAGGCAGCGGGAGAGCAGATCTCAGCAGTCAATGCAGCAGCGTTACTGACAAAACTTCTTCAGTTGTCAGGCGGCGCAGTCTATACGGATGATGGCGAGATAGTTGAGTTTGATATATCTAACCGCCTTGCCATCTTAAAAGAAGCTCTGGAAGAGACAGAGCATAAGGTGCTGGTCTTTGTGCCGTACACGCACACTATCCAGCTTGTCACAAACTACTTAAGAAAGGAGGGTTATACCGCAGAGATAATTTCAGGCGACGTAAGCGCATCTGAACGAGGAGCTATCTTTAACAGGTTCCAGACGACAGACAACCCACGGGTTTTAGTCATCCAGCCTCAAGCGGCATCACATGGAGTCACGTTGACTGCGGCTGATACGATCATATTTTGGTCGCCAGTCATGTCAGTTGAGACTTATATTCAGTGTGTAGCGCGTATTGATAGGGTGGGACAGCAGAAAAAGATGACTGTCATTAACCTTGAAGGGTCAGAGGTAGAGCGCAAGATGTACAAAATGCTTGAGAACAAGATTGACCTACATTCAAAACTAGTCGAACTGTACACAAACGAGTTAGAAACGGAGGAAGTATGAATATTAACGACCTTACCAGTGCATACATGGCGATACGCACCGAGCGTGAGAAGTTGTCGTTTGAGTTTAAAAAAGTAGATGAGAGCCTAAAATCTGAGCAAACTGTCCTTGAGCAAGAGATGCTCAAACTTTGCGCGGAGCAGGGCGCAGATAGTATCCGTACCCCCAACGGCACCGTCATGCGCGGGGTCAAGTCAAGATTCCATGTGCTTGACTGGGATACGTTTTATGAGTTTGTCATCAAAAATCGCGCACCGCAGCTTTTGCAGAAGCGGGTTCATGAGTCAAACTTTGAAGAATTCATGATCGGGAAGGAATCGGATGGCCTCCCTCCCGGCGTGAACGTGGCGAAGGAGTATGTCATCACGGTACGTAAGCCATCCAAAGAAACACAGTCACTTGACTTTGAAGCACTCAACCAGTAAAGGAGCAGTACAAAATGAGTAACGAACTTGCAACTATTCTTTCTAACGCCGCAGCCCTTGTTCAACACGGTCTTGATGAAGATACCGCAGCAGTCGCAGGTGGCCTAGGCACTAAGCGAATCTCAATCGCTGGTGGCACTTTCCGTATGATGGTCAACGGCAAGGAGCAAGCTTCTATTGAGGATCGTTTCATGAACATCGTATTTGTTAAGATGGCCCATGATCCATCGCGTACTTTCTACGCGGAGTCGTACAAGGAAGGTCAGAAGGTCTCTCCAGCATGTTGGTCTAACGATTCCAAGACACCCAGTCCTGATGTAAAAAATCCTGTAAGCGATACCTGTCAAGGGTGTGCTAATGCGATTAAAGGCTCTGGTCAAGGTGGTATTGGTACGGCATGCCGTTTATCTTGGCGTACTGCGGTCGTGTTGCCTCAGCAGTTGGATGGCCCTGTTTATCAGCTAGTTCTTCCCGCAACATCTTCTTTTGGCGAGGAAGACAATGGTCGCTGGCCCTTCCGTCCCTATGTGCAGATGCTTGCTTCCCACAACGTAAGTGCGGGTGCTGTTGTTACCAAGATGCAGTTTGATACCAAGGCAAAAGTACCCCGTGTCCTGTTTTCCCCTGCTGGAGCAGTATCAGCGGATGATATGGATGTGATTCGTCGTCAAGGTAAGACACCCGCTGCTGAAGGGGCTGTTAAACTGACTGTATACCAAGTCGATGAAGGTGAGCCTGAGCCCGAACCAGTCAAGCGTGAGAGTACTAAACGCGCTGAAGCTGGGGCAGCTACCGATGGTAGCGCATCTGATCTTGTAAAGAAGTGGGCAAAGAAGAGTGCCTAGGAACTACAGTTCTGAGTTTATTAAGTCGCTTAAAACCATGGGTGTACGCGACGGGATTGGGGTTGTACTTGCTAAAAGATGTGTTAAAGCAAACATACCTACCACGCTGGTATCCAAACTTCTTGGGGTCAGCAGACAGACCGTGCACGCTTGGTTTAGAGGCGGCAAAGTAAGCTCAGAACGTGTTCAGTATCTTGAAGCACTTATCCGAATAATTGACGCAGACCTACAAAAAGGGGTTCTACCACTCACGAACTATAAAAGCATTGAGGCGTACTACGAAAGCCTCACTTCTGGCCCCGTATAACGGGTATTGTTAATTGGGCAGGGCTGGTCCCTGCCCTTATTGTCTCTACTGCCATGTACAAAAAATTTCTTGAGACAATATTGCCAAGCCAAGGCAATTATTGCGTAGTAAGAATTAAAGGCACCAAGGAAGTTCATCAGCACTTCATTGAGAATGCAGACTTAGAAAAACTTTACAAGGAGATTGAAAAGCAGAAAAAACAAGAAGGGAATATTTATTTTGCGCTGTCTTCTTTTGAGGGCTATCGGCGCCTTTCTGAAGACAGTATGTATGTCAAAACTTTCTTCATCGACATTGACGTTGGCAAAGAGAAGAATAGTTACGACACGCGTGATCAAGCATTTACTGCCCTAGCGTCTTTCATTGAGGCATACAAATTTCCTGAGCCAACAATCGTTGATTCTGGTAACGGTCTGCACGTTTACTGGATTCTTAAGGAAGAGATAGAAGCCAAAGTGTGGCGCATGTATGCGACCACGTTTAAAAAGATGATGCAGGATCACGGACTGGTTATTGATCCCGCAGTACCATCCGACTCTTCTCGCGTTCTGCGTGTCCCTTATACGACGAAGTACAACAAGGACGGTACGACTGCAAACACAGAGCTAATTACTGAGATCTTCACCTATGAGTTGCAAGATTTTGTTTCATGCCTAGGTGAAGTGCAAATTAACCCCGATGCGTTTGACCTGAAGAAAGTCAAAAAAGGTCTAGACGAAGACACTCTTAAACTGCTTGGGTACGACAATTATGAATACGTCTTTCAAGAAATCGCTGAACGATCTCTCAATGGAAACGGATGTAACCAGATTAAATGGATGCTTGAAAACGCAGCTAGTTGTCCGGAGCCGCTCTGGTACGCTGGAATATCTGTCGCCGCTAGGTGTGTTGATGCTGATACAGCTGTCCACCTCATGTCCGAAGATTATCCCGGATACAGCTACGACGAAACAGAAAGAAAAGCCCAACAAAGTCTCAACGAAGCAAAATGGGCACACGGGTGCGACAAGTTTGAAGACGCAAACCCCGGTGGTTGCGAAGGTTGTCCCTATAAAGGGCAAGTTAAAACCAAGTCCCCAATTGGGATCGGAATCAGATTACGCGTCGCCGAACCGGGGTCTTCTCCTCCCACAATACCAACCGAGTCAGAACCAGTCGAATCAGTTGAGCCAGAATCAGTACAAAATGAAGACGACAAAACGTTCCCGCAGAAGTATGTAGTCTTTCCCGAAGCACTCTTCCCGTTCAGACGTGCTATCAGCGGTGGTATATACAGGCAGATGCCTGACAAGACTGCCAAAGACGGAACAAAGATTGTTCAAGAAGACTTTCAGGTTTACCCATATGATCTAGTACCAATTAAACGGATGACGAGTCCGTTCGACGGCGAGTGCTTGCATATGCGGCACTTCACCCCTAAAGATGGTGTACAGGATCTAATCATCCCAATGAAGATGTTGGGCAAGACCGATGCGTTTAAAGAGTTCTTGTACTCCAACGCGGTAATGATCACTGAGATAGCCTTCCCTCACTTCAAAGAATATCTTATGAAATGGAGCTCATACTTGATTAAGATGCAAAAGGTAGAAGAAATGCGCGTCCAGATGGGCTGGACTAAGAACCCTGAGAAGGGGTCATTTGTAATCGGTGAGTTGGAAATAACACCACGAGGCCGCTTTACTTGCCCAATCGCATCTACGACACGCAATGTCGCGCCGCTTCTAAAAGAGCACGGAGACCTTGAGGTTTGGCAAAAAACGGTTCAGCAATATATGGAAACTGACCGTTACTATATGTTTGCTTACGGAGTGCTTGTAGGTTTTGCATCTCCGTTGATTGCACTATCCAACATCCCGGGCTGCACAATTTCTTTTAATGGCGATAAGGGTATGGGTAAGACGGGAACTTTATATGGTGGTCTAAGTGTATTTGGCGATCCAGAAAAACAAAAAATTGCAACCCAAGATGGAGCAACTCAACAAGCTTTGATATCACGAGCTACAACTCTTAATAGCCTAATGCTGGGGCTAGATGAGGTTACTCATTGGAAAGATGAAATTATTGGTCAGGTTGTTTATAAATTAGCAATGAATGAAGTTTCTAAGATTAGGCTGCAGAGTTCATACAATCAAGAACGTAAAACTCATGAAGGTTCTAAATTAATTACTGTTATGACGTCAAATAGATCAGTGATTGATAAAATTCAGTCTTACAACCCTGACGCTGGTGGTGAAATGCGGCGTCTACTTGAGTTTGAAATTATTAACTTAAATGGAGGTATTAAATTATCTGATAGCGTAGGTCGTAGTTTGATAGAGCCTTTGCGGCATCACTATGGACATGCTGGGCCCGTTTATATTGAAGAACTATATCGACTAGGTCTGCCGTACGTAGCTAATCTTATTGAAAAATGGAAGTTGCGTATGGAAAGTGAATTTTATGACATGACGGACTATACCTATTGGAATAGTGTTACGGCGTGTATTTTTGCCGCAGGAGAAATAGCCAACAGGATGGGGTTGTTAAACTACGACCTTGAGGCAATGTTTAAATTCTTCTTGAAGGATATGCATCGTCAACATAACTATAGAAAAGCTGCTAACAAAGACATGGCCGATTATGTTGATGATTTCTTATTGGCGAATATTCAACATTCAATTGCCTTCAATGGTGACAAGTGCGTGCTTGAACCTAGGGCAGCATTGAAAGTCAGGTACGAAGTAGATGAAGGCATGGTCTATGTGAGTTCTTCAGAACTTAAGAAGTACTTGACCGAGAGGAACATGACCAACTTTGAGCAGTTTGAAAACAAGCTCACGAAGTCGGGTCTTTTGATTAAGAGAGATAAAAAGCGTCTTGGGGCTGGTTGGAAGAACGGTCTTGGGTCAGCAAATGTTTGGGCTTATTACTTCAAAAAAGATGCCGAAAGCTTTATCACTGAAACCCTCGGAGAAGATAGTAGCGTTTGAGGAACCGGAGTGGCTCTTTCCCTACGAAGTGATGCAAATAGGGGAGAGCTTCTTCTTTCCGACTGTCAGACCTGCTTACGCGCATTACATTATTGATGTAACGTCAAAACGTGACGGTGTTCGAATGAAGACCTACACCGTCGTAGAAGACGGTGTGCTTGGCGTCAGGTCTTGGCGGGTGGGCTAGTCTGGCTCGATGCCGTACATCTCCATCTGAGATGTGAACATGGCTTTAAGCATGTCTTGTTGTTTGACATACATACGTACTAAATCCTGTCTCTCTTTTATGCTCATCGTAGTATCTTTACGCGCTCTATTAGCCGCTTCTCTAATACCGTTGAGTTGCCCGTTAAACTGATTGTATGCGGATACAACAAACTCAGCTTCTGGGTTATTGTCAATATAGTCGAGATATTTTTCTTCTTTACCTATAAGTTCCGGGTTTTGTCGCTTCATCCGAATATCAGTAATCTGGAATACAAGACATATAAGGCGGTTTTTAGAAGTCCTGAGCAGCTTATTAAGCAGTACTTTAATCAGTATACTGTTTTGCCTCAGGGGGAAATGTCATCGATCCTGAATATTCAGTACCAAACACCGATAATTGACAAGGGAAAACGGTTTATCGATTCCCTGATGACTACCTACATTACGTGGGAACTCGACATTAAGAATGCGACCGCCTCCAATACCCTGAGGTTTGTTGAGGATCAACTTTCGGAGATTCAGGATTCGCTGATTTCTTCCGAAAATCGTTTGGAGAATTTTAGGAGTAAGAACAATGCGGTGAGTATTGGATTGCAGGCGGATGCTGCCTTTAAGCGGCTGATAGAGCTGGAAAATGAGCTGGCCTTTCTGGAAACCAAATTGAGATACTTCAAGTATTTGTCCGACTACCTTCAAAAGGAATCGAAAGGGGTTGATGTGGTTTCCCCGTCGGTGGCCGGTGTGGATGATCCGGCGCTGGTTTCCCTTATTCAAAAATTCACGACCCTGCTGGCGGACCGGGATGCCCTGGCCATTGGATCGAAAGCATCCAACCCGGTTTTGGCGGAAATCAACCAAAAAATCGAAACAACCAAGGGAAGCCTGAAAGAAAATGTTCGGAACCTGTTGCAGAATGTTCAGATGTCCAAGGCGCAGCTCGAACAAAGAATTTCCGACGGAGAAAAAATGCTGGAGAATTTGCCCAGTTCGGAGCGGGACTTTGTCAATATTCAGCGCAAATATCAGCTCAACGAGACCCTGTACACGTTTCTCTTGCAGAAAAGAGCAGAGGCGGGTATTACACAGGCATCCAATGTTTCGGACGCACGGATACTGGATTCTGCCCGATATGTCAAAAGGGTGTCGCCCAATTCAACCCTCATTTATGCGCTGGGATTCCTGTTTGGGATTCTGGTGCCCATCGGTGGGGTCCTGCTGCTGGATTATTTTCAGGTAACCATACTCGATAGAAACGAAATCGAACGAGGTACCAAAATGCCGCTCGTAGGGGTTTTAGGCCATAATCACAAGGGCAAAAACACGGTTGTGCTAGACTATCCCAAAACGGGTTTATCCGAGTCATTTCGCGCCATTCGCTCCAATTTGCAGTTTTTGAATCCGGACGAAACAAAAAAAGTGATTCTGGTTACCTCTTCGATTGCGGGAGAGGGCAAAACATTTACCTCACTTAATCTGGCGTCAATACTATCACTTGGACATAAAAAAGTGATTCTGTTGGGCGTCGATCTTCGAAAGCCAAAGATGTTTGATGACCTCGGACTCAAAAATAACAAGGGACTGAGTACCTATCTGGCTAAAAAGCATACCAAGGAGGAAATCATTCAGGCAACCCAACGCGATTCTCTCTTTTTCATTTCGGCAGGTCCCGTGCCACCCAATCCTTCAGAGTTGATTTTGAGCCCCTTGTTTGAAGAACTAATTTCGTACCTGAGAACAGAATTCGATTATATTATACTGGATACGCCGCCTGTTTCGCTGATCGCTGACGCCTTCGAACTCCTGAAATACAGCGACATCAACTTGTATGTGATGCGTCAAAACAAAACGCCTCGCTATTTTATTGGATTTATTGATCAGTTGTACAAAAACAAGCAATTTCCGAGCAGCGGCGTCATCTTGAACGACTACGAGGCCAAACATACTGCGGGCTACGGTTACGGCTATGGCTATGGATACGGCTATGGCTACGGTTACTACGAGGATGATTTCGAAGAATTGGATTCAAAGGGATGGTCGAAATTCAAGAAAATCTTGTTGAACATGGGAAACAAGTTCAAAAAATGAACATCACTGCATTGATGCCTATGAAGGGTGTGTCCGAACGGGTGCCCAACAAAAACATGCGTTCCTTTGGCGGGGTACCGCTTTATGCCGTTATGATGGCAAAATTAGCCATAAATATCGTGACTGGGAAAC
>OGWC01000045.1_pt1 | contig 10965 bp, 15 predicted proteins | sample 1575941 | NCBI WGS metagenome assembly OGWC01 (sample SAMN07581552, study PRJEB24739) | freshwater metagenome | place: Singapore | collected 2015-04
GTTTCCCAGTCACGATAAGGAGAGAGAGTGTGTGAGAGAGTGCGTGTCAGAGTAAGAGTGAGTGTGAGAGCCCCCTATGGCGAGCGCGTGAAACGGTGTCAGAGTGTCAGAGTTGTCATAGTGGTCAGAGTAGTCAGAGTGTCAGAGTAAGAGAGAGTGAGAGCGTGCAAGAGGGATACTTTATACTAGTGAAGGATATACATTGTCAAAGTCTGACACACGGAGAGAGCATGTCAGAGTTGATGTCAGACTTTTTATGGCGTCCTAATGCGGTAAACAGACCAAGTCTGACACTCTGACAGGTATGACAGGGTATATGAGCAACAATAAGTTTACATAATGTTTTTGTCAAGCGCGCTTTTACGGCATTAGGAAGCCATATGTCTTAGGCGTCATTTTCCGCAAAACTCGCAGTAGTGGTAGAGTACTGAAACGGTGAATTCAATGACATGCGTCTCGTGCAGCCCATCCTCGAAAGCGGATTCCGTTGGAGATCTCGACAGCGTTACGTGCTGTGCATCATGCTTGGAGCAAGCATCTCATCGAATACCTGTGCATACCAAGGAGGTGATTCGTCTCAATGCCATGATTCAGAAAACTACCGAGAAGTGGTGGGTCACGTATGATTCCTTTCCGGATGCTCTGTGTGATCGCTTCTCGGATATGCAGTGCGCTTGGACGTTTGCAAAAACACCATTGTCCACCGTTCATCCTCGTCCCATTCTGGTCTGCGGCGCATTCATCAAAGCAGACGTCGCGGAAAAGATTGAGCGAACCGTGCAGAGAGATCCCGGTATTGCCAAAATCTGGAAGTTCTTTTGTGAATACACATTGGCGAAGAATCAATTTCAGAATAGTATCAGTCGCCATACCCTTGCCATTGCAATTCTTACTCGAGAAGTGGAAAGGAAGACACCTCATGAAGCCAAAACGAATTCCTGACGTGGAGTATCAGCAATATATCTGGATGGACAAGTATCGGCGCGGTATTGCCGTATCAACGATAGCACGAGAACACGACGTTACATCTCAATATATTTATCGTAGACTCGCCAAACTCTCCGGAAGACAATGGGAAGAAGAGCGTCTCAATCACAACATGTCACGGCCAGGTGCGCAAGAACGCATTACACGACGAGAAACGATTCATGCTATGGCGGAGAAAGGCGCAACGTGGGACGAAATCGCACAAGCTACCGGAGCAACATTTCGATTGATCAAACGAACGTTGACGCCGAGCATTACTCGACATATGGAACGATATAGAGCGATTATTCGTGATTACGAATCCGGCATGCTTCAAAAAGAAGTGGCGGAAAAATACTCCTTAGGACAAAGTACGGTCTCGAGCATCATTAGCAGATATAAAGGCACAAGAAGTTCGTTTACTATGCGAAATCGAGAAATCATCAGAAAACGTCGAAGCGGAGTGTCGATCAAGGATCTCGCTCATCATTACAACCTTACTGAGCGAAGAATTCGATACATTATCTCCGTCAATAAACAGGAGGAGCGCGATGCCACCTACTGAAGACGCAGAACAACGAACACTTATTAGCTGGTGCCGATGGATGGAGGGGCAATATCCCGATCTCGAAATGATCTTGCATATCCCCAATGGCGAATATCGAACCCCTACCACCGGTAAGCGTCTCAAAGCACAAGGGGTGAAAGCAGGTGTCCCGGATTTGTTCTTGGCAATCCCGACAAAACACTATAGCGGTTTATGGATTGAATTGAAGTCTCAGAACGGAAGAATACGTCCAGAACAACAAGAGTGGATAAGTAGGTTACGAATCAAAGGATACGCTGCGTATGTCTGCTATGGCTGGCAAGCTGCAGCTAAAACAATCTGTGAATATCTTTCAATTCCAGACCCTTTTGCAACAAGGAATCCACTGTGACGACGAGAACGTGCAACGTTTGCGCAACTGACCAAAATATTCACCCAAGATGTGTTGTGTGTACACCTTGTCGAAAACAACTTCGTCTCAAAAACCTCGTATGGTGCGTAACGTGCAACTCCATTGGGGAGTCGTGGACAAAGAGCAAGCGAGAGCATGCCAGATGTCGAGTGTGTCATCGATCAACATCCATCCATGCCGAACGATTATATCGAGCAAGGTTGAAAGCGGAAGGTCGACAGAGAACAAAGCCACCATCAAAAATCGTCCATTCGCAAACTCCTCAAGAAAGAGACCGAATTTCAGCACTCCTCGACGAAGGAAAAAGTATCAATCAAGTTGTTCGTATCACCGGGCTCTCTCGATCTCGTGTGAGATCCACGATTGCATTCGGTGCCGCGCAAGCTGCTGGAAGCAAACGTCATCAAGGGACGATGACTCCCGTGCTTACGTCTCCACAGCTCAAACAGATATTTCGCCACATTGATACAAACCTGCTTATAACATGGCGCAAAAACGGATTTCCGATGATCCCGTACGGTAATGCAAGACAAGACAAAACCAAGGTGCAGATGTACTATATCACCGAGGATGCATTTGAAGCGTGGATGCGCAATCGTACTTCATGGATGCTCTGGTCGGTAGACGACGTCGTTGATCCATTTTGGAAATCCATTGCAAAAGAGATTCGCGAATCAGTATCGGGAAGATGGGTAACGGTCAACGAAGCGGCACCTATTCTCGGGCTTCAACCATGTGGTCTGAAACGCCGAATCCGAGAAGGGGACTATACGGGAAGATGGTGTAAAGTGCGTCATCTATTCTGGTTATGGTCTGAAGACGTTGAAGATCATGCGTGGACGTACGACGGCAGACGATTGAAGATATGAGGACGATATGCGCTCGACATGGGACGAAACATGGATCAATGTCGCGTTGGTGGTTTCTCGGCGTTCACCGTGCATCAATCGACAAGTAGGGGCGGTCCTTGTTGATCATGAGAACCGCATCATCTCCGTAGGGTACAATGGATTTCCACGACGCATGGTGGCGCCAAACTCGTGCGATGCATTTTGCCCGAGATCGTCTGGTGATCGAGGAAGAGAATACACAAACTGCATTGCAATCCATGCTGAGGTCAATGCGATCATAAACGCATCAGTGCACGGCAGGGGATACGACACGTGTACGTTGTACGTAACCAGCATGCCGTGCATTGATTGCGCAAAAGTCATTGCAAACGCGCAAATCAAGAGAGTCATTGTTCTTGAGAATCCCCAAGACGACCATTACAACCCGGCACCAAGTCTTCTGATACTGAACAACAGCGCCGTGGAGGTGGCAACGTTCTCGCCCGCGGGTGGCCCCCCCAAAACCTAGCTGAAAACTCGTCCAAAAATGGTCCGTAAACCGCTTGACAATCGCGATATCATATGGTATACTATGCTTGTCAGGTTGAGATAGGGGTAACGAGCTCCAAGCCTGACACGTGAGAGGAGCAAGGCAATGACCACGACGACAGTGAATCCAATCGAGAAGATCTTCACGCAGTACGAAATGTTGAAAGAAGCAGAGGAGACGCTTAAAGCCGAGATTGAGAGCGTTCGATCAGACATCAAGGACATCGTGGAAGAGCATGGTGGGAAGTTCAGCGGGTACGGTTGGGACGCGGCCATGGCTGCGGACAGTGTCAGCATCACGTACGACGCCAAGACGGTCGAGCGCGTGATCGCCGCTCTGATGGCAAGCGGGAACGCAGATCTGGCGCAGACGTTGATAAGCGGGCGCAAGATCACCAAGAAGGCGTCGTACCTGCGGGTCGCCAAACAGCGGTAAGCGGTAAAAAAAGAACACTCGGTGTTGGCAAGGGCTGGCACCGAGTGTTCTCTTGAAAGGAAACGATCAATGAGGAAATTATCACTTGAACCAGAGAGCAAAGCGGTCGTCATTGCCATGAGGCAAAAAGGATTGACGTACAAAGCGATCTCGGAATCAACCGGGATTCCAAAGTTTCGGGTAGAGCATATATGGCGAGCATTCAAAGGGGAAAAACTTGGACTGCACCACGACACGGAATTACAAATCCTCGCTCTTGAAGAAACGGGGCTTTCAGCGTATGATATAGCGGCAGCATTAGGATGCTCAGCTTCATTAGTCAGAACCATTCAGTACCGAAAAAGAGCTTCCGGGGTGGCAGCACCCAAGGAAATCCCAGAGATTTCAGAACGGCGAGGTCGTCGATCAATCTCAGAAAGAGATTACGAAGTCTGGAGGAGAATGAAGATAGGTGAAAAAGTGTCTGTTATCTCCGAAGAGCACGGCGTCACACGAGCTCGAATTTACCAGATCTTCAGTGACGTTGAAGCAAGATTGCATCACTACGCAAAGCGCGATTCTCTAGACGAAGACAAGAAACGAATCATGAGGGCCGCGGAGCGTCATGCTCCGTTATCAGAAGTGGAGTAAACTCATGATCACGAAGCGGTTTCGGTCCGACATCAGACAATGGTCCAATCGTGATACATTCGGGAACCACCTGCGACGTCACGATAGCAAGATTTGCAACTGGGTCAGCAACATTGTTGTGCATCACACCGTAAGCCCAACCCTCGCTCAATGGCGGGGGCGAGCTTCCATGGAAGCGATTCGTCGATACTATATTGGGCTGGGATGGGATTCCGGCCCGCATCTGTTTATTAGTAAAGGCGCACCACGTCCAATCGACGACGGAATCTGGCAGCTCACGGCGATCAACGAGCCGGGTATTCATGCTGGATTGTGCAATCGTAACTCAATCGGAATCGAAGTGGTTGGGTGGTATGATAAGGAGGGGTGGGGATACGAGATGGAGAATCTCGTTATCGGCACTGTCGTCGAATTGTATCGATGGTTACCGAAAGCGCCCATCAGCATCATTGGACATCGAGATTGTGGTTCTCCAAAGACGTGTCCAGGAAGAGCGATATCAATGAGCCGTGTAAGGAAGTTGGTCAACGATCAGTTGTAGGAGGGATATCATGACGGACGGGGACATCACGCAGATTATCAGAGCCATTGCAAAACTTGAGACGAAGATCGAAGCATTAGAGAAGCGGCTCGAGCACGGAGATCACCAATTTGACATTATGGATCGTCGTCTTGATCTTCTTGAGCAACACAACGCTCGCATTCTAGGTGGTCTAGGGATCCTTGTCATCATTGTACCGATCGCCGTTCGTTTCTTTTTCCCATAACGAGATCGTTGTGGAGTCCGTGGTTGTCGCTACGAATGTTGTGGAGCTCAGTGCTTGTATTTTCTTCACAAGGAGGGCGTCGTGGAGTCTGCTGTTGTTGTCACGAGCGCGGCTGTGTTAACGGGATACGTTGTAGAATTCTTCAAGCTATCTGTGCCGAACGCAAAGCCGTGGATGAGTGTTCTGGTTGCCATCATGAGTGGCGTAACGAGCGCGCTTATCTTAGCCATTGCAACAGGATCTGATCTTGGACCGTCAAGTGTCGCAACACGAATCATTGAAGGTATCGCGGCGGCTGCGGCGGCTGCGGGGCTCACACGGACCGTTGCAAAGGCGGAACAGGTTAAGATCGATGCAATGCACGAAGTCGATGAAGGGGAAGATACGCACTAAATCCGCTTGAGAAACGCGCAGATACACTCAAAAACACTCGGTAAACCAAGACCGTACTGTACGTGAGGACACGGTGCCAAATAACTGGATTACCTTGCTCATCCGGTTGTGCATGCGTGCCGAGGTAAAAAGGGGTAGAGAGGGATAAAGCATGCATCGTTGGCTCATTTACATCACGCCAAATCATGAACGATTCATCTCGTATTACAAACTGCACGTATATCATGCTGAAGTCATATCTGTGCAAAGCATTGACGAAGCATTTGCAGACATTGACGACAAAGCTCGGGAAGACAGTGTCACGTACGTCATTGCACCTGTAGTCCTTTATCGAAACTTTACACAACGAGTTATAGAACTCTTTCGAAGCGACTGGATGCATGCATATGATTTCACGGAGACGATTGGAGTTGACGCATTTCGAGATGGAAGGAGACCAAGGAAGGTAAAGGCATCAATTCCGTGGGTAGTAGAGTGGCTTGGCGAGCGGTGGAGAGGGGCGGGACACATTCCGAAAGGGGATCAACTCGGGAAGCTTTGCGCAGTAACGTCGGAGTATCGAGTATTCCCGCTCACGGCATGGAAGAAGACGTCAGATTGCGAGCAGGATGGATACCCATGAGCAAACACGTAGGGCAGAACAAAAACATCAAACGAGAAGACGTCATTACGGCGTTGGAAAAGACGCATGGGAACGTGACGGCAGCGTCAAGATTACTCGGATGCACGAGAGCGAATGTTTTTTATTACATCAAGGAGTACGATGATGTTCGTTTAGCGTATGAGATCGCAACGGACGTTATCAACGACATCGCTGAGGGGCATTTAATCAAGGCGGTAGTACAAGGGGACATGAAAGCAGTTCAATACTGGTTAAACAACAAAGCGCGACATCGTGGATATGGGCGAACAGACAGTGGAACGATGGTCAACGTCAGCAGCAATGAAGGCACGGCGAGCACCACAATCACGATCAAAGCCATTGACTTTATTGGAGCTTTAGCTCCGTTAGCGCCAGCAGCGTTGGACAAACCTGAGGCGTCGAAAGAAGACGGAGTAATCAATGGCACAGAAGAATCATCAACTCGCTCTCCCACGATTACGTTTTGATCAATGGACGATCGTAACGCACCCTGCCAAGTACAAATTCATCTCTATGGGCAGGAGGTGGGGGAAGACGGTCATGGCGGGAGCGTGTGCAGTTTCTTGGGCTGCAGCTGGGGGAAGCGTGGCGTGGGTAGCACCGACGTATCGCAACACGAGGCCGTTATGGAGATTTGCGGAGAAGACGGTTGCGCCATTAGGGAAGTCGGTCATCATTCGAAAAGCGGATTCTGAGATCATATTTCCCAATGACGGACGAATCGGATTATTCTCTGCTGACAACCCTGTTGGCATTCTGGGCGAGAAATTCCATGCGGTCATCATTGACGAGGCTGCTCGTATTCAAGAGAACGTATGGTCTGAGACGATTCAACCGACGTTAGCGGACTATGACGGCATTGCGTTATGCATTTCGACGCCGAAGGGAAAGAACTGGTTTTGGCGTGAGTGGGTACGAGGACAAAGAGGGGAGCCGGGATACGCGTCGTTTCGTGCGCCGTCCAGTGACAATCCAATGCCGACCATCAAGGAAGCGGCAGAGGCGGCGAAGTTTCGAGTCAGTGATCGAACGTACCGACAGGAGTGGTTAGCAGAATTCCTTGATGATGGTGGTGGAGTATTCAGAAACGTCCTTGAATGCGCGATAGCACAACCTGAAGCACAAGGCAATGAGCACCACACATATATTATTGGAATAGACTGGGGGCGAGTAACTGATTTAACCGTGGTCATTGTCATCAATGCAACGACGAAGAGTGTCGCATACATCGAGACATACGGCAAAACGGAATTTCATCGACAAGTGGAGAGAATCATGAGTACCTGGAAAAAGTTTAATCGATGTGTTTGTTATGTTGAGCAAAACTCTATTGGCCAGCCGATGTTGGAGCAGTTATCTCGAGCTGGCATTCCGGTGCGGGGATTTTACACAACGAATCAAAGCAAAGCGGCGATCATTGACACGTTAGCGTTAGCGTTCGAGCAACGAACCATTTCCATCATCAATGACCCAATCCTCATCGATCAACTGCAGTCATACGAGCAAGAGACGCTAGCGAGTGGTGTAACGAGATACGGAGCTCCAGGTGGTGCGCATGATGATTACGTTATGGCACTCGCTATCGGGTGGTATCACATTGGCAGAAGTTCATCAGCGCTTGGAGCATTCGGTGCTTTCTCGTAATAATGCGAGGTACGTATGGAAGACAAGACGTTTGTAGGACGTTTATCGTCGTGGCTTGGTATCAAAAGGAAGTCGCCGATACAACCCGGCAGTCTTGGTGGCCAAGGGGGAATCGGGCAGGGATACATGTCGTTTCCGGGATGGTCGACTGTTGAGCGAGATCGTTTAGCACTAAGCAGCAACAACATTGGTGTCGCGCAGGAAGCGATTCAGCAGCACATTGTCTTTCGGAGCATCAGTGCTATTGCGAATGAGGCGAGCGTTGCTCGTTTGAAAGTTGTCAAGCGCAAAGAAAAGGACGAAGGGGACGAAGAAGTCATCAATCACTCATTTGAGATCAGGTGGGAAAAGCCGAACCCCATGATGGGTAGGACGTTTCTGGTTCAGTTTTGGATATGGCAACTCTTATTGAGTGGCGAAGCGTATTTATACGTTATTCCGGGTAAAGGAAAGAACAACGAGATCAGCGAAATTTGGCCTATTCCTTCTTGGTGGATTTCCCCGAGAGCGCATCCGGAGCACTTCATTGATGGATTTGCGTTTTCTGCGGACGCATCAAAGCAGCCAGAGATCATTCCGAGTGAGTATATTTGTTATTCACGTTTGGTACACCCCTTTGATCTGCGTCGAGGTCTAAGCCCGCTTGCTGCTATCATGACGGAGGTCTCTGGTGATCTCTTCATGGGCAAGTGGAACAAGAACTTCTTCGGCAAAGAGAATGCGGCACCTACTGGGTTAATCAGTGTTCCTCGAGACACGTTGGATCAAGACCTTGGTCGAATTCGAACGGAGATCATTGATTTTTTTGGATCTGGGCAACGTCGTGTCGCGGTCGCTCGTTCTGGTGATATCGAGTGGACTGCGTTTGACAGAAGCCAGACCGACATGCAATTTCTGCAAGGGCGTCAATTCAACGAAAACGCCATTCTCAAAGTATTTGGCATTCCGGAAGGATTCTTTGCCAAAGACGCGACACGAGCGAACGCCGAAGGGGCGAAGGCGACGTTCATTGAGAACGCGGTCTATCCGCATCTTGTGAGTTTAGCGGAAGATCTCAACGCGCAAATCATGCATCGATATTACGATGAAGCGATCAGAGCGTAGTTTGTCGAAATCAGGCCAAGAAACGTCCAGCTTGAACTACAAGAACACGGCGCGCTTGCGCAATACTTGACACTTGACGAGATGAGAGCGCGATTTCAGTATCCGCCCATCGGGGACGTCAGGGGGCAGATGCTTCTCAGTGAGATCAATAAAGGGCAGCCGCTTCCCGGTGGAAAGCCAGCTTTGATGATAGAGCAAGAAGCCGAGAAGAAAGCTGAGGAGAAAGCAAAGGAAGAAGAGGCGGCGTTACAACGTGAACTCGAAACGGTTGAGCAAGAATACTTGACATTAACCGAAGGGATTGATGAGACGCCAGAGACACCGTCGGAAGAGACGCCGGAAGCGTCATCAGAAGAGGCACCAGAAGAGACGAAGAGCGACTTGAAGAGATCAAGTGACATCGTTGATTCAGAGACCATCTTTGGTGTATCCGGATGGTACAAAGGAACCAATGCTCCGTCACGATTGGCGATAGTCCATGAGATTATGCAATGGCAGAGGAAGTGTCATCACGGGATTCTCACGTCAAGGATTCCATCTCCCAGAAAGCCAACAAAGATACCACGTGAGATCATTGACGTCATTACGTCGAATATTTCTGGTGTCAGTACAAGTCAAGACGTTGATCGTATTTTTCAGAAAGCCATCAAGGAGTACGTTCATGAAGGTATTGTACGTCCAGAAGCGTGACGGCAAGATCAGCTTGTGGAATCCGGACAATATTCACAATGCGGTTTCACGATGCTACAACGGGATGGGAAGCGTGGTTCCGAAGCATCTCATCAACGAAATCATTGACGAAGTGGGCAACTACATGATGAATCGATGGTCAGAGGATACCGGGCTCATTCATGTAGAGACAATTCAAGACATTGTCGAAGCGCAGATGATCAAGATCAACGAAGTAGAAGCCATGAACGTGTATCGTGCGTACAGGACCCAAAAAGCCAAGGATCGTGTACAGAAAAGAAGTACTCAGCAAGAACGACCTCAGCATACTACACGAGCTGTTCCTCGTCATATTGTCAACTCGTTTGAGGTATCCGGGAAATACTTTGAGACGCCGTTACAACAATTTCAGTTTTTTGACAAGTATTCTCGATTCAATTATTCCTTGGGGCGTCGTGAAACGTGGATTGAGACGGTTGATCGATCTGTTGCATTCCTCCGCAAGCTCTCGAAGGGATTGTTACCTGAAACGATCTATCACGATATTCGCCAAAGCATCCTGCAAATGGACGTTATGCCGAGTATGCGACTGCTTGCTATGGCGGGACCTGCAGCGGAGCGGAACAACATTGCAATTTACAACTGCTCGTATATGCCTGTAGATTCATTGGCGTCGTTCAGTGAAGCGTTGCTTATCAGCATGTTCGGATGCGGAGTAGGATACTCTGTTGAATCATCATGGATCAATCAGCTTCCAGACGTGCAGCCGTGGAAATTCAATCGTCCCGGAATCATCATTGTCGAAGACACGACTGAAGGCTGGTGTACTGCACTGCACGACGCGCTTGAGCATTGGTGGAACGGATACGACGTCATCTTTGACATGTCGAAACTTCGCCCATCTGGCGCGCCGTTATTGATCAAGGGTGGTCGCAGTTCTGGTCCAGAGCCGTTCCTCAAGTGTCTCAATCTTCTGAGAGACATCATTCACCCACCTGCCACGAGACATCACAGAGGGGTGACAAAACTCAGACCAATTGATTGTCACGACATGATGTGCACGATCGGAAGCGCGGCGGTGAGCGGTGGAGTGCGAAGAACCGCCATGATTTCGTTGTTTGATTATGACGATCATGAGATGCGCAAAGCGAAGGATGGTGTTCGTATTGCCGAGCATCCCATGAGATGGAATGCGAACAACTCCGTCGTCTGGAAGGACAATACCGTTCCGAAGAATCAACGAGAATTCGCTGAAGACTTCATGGAGATGGTGAGCGGGAACACAGGGGAGCCGGGGATCTTATTTCTCCGGAGATGATTGAAAAGCAGGTCGAATACTTAGATAGATCGGAAGAGCACACGTCTGAACTCCAGT
>OGWC01000047.1_pt1 | contig 10791 bp, 11 predicted proteins | sample 1575941 | NCBI WGS metagenome assembly OGWC01 (sample SAMN07581552, study PRJEB24739) | freshwater metagenome | place: Singapore | collected 2015-04
AAAGAAATGAATACTTTACCTGAATTAATCGTTAAACCTTGATATGAATGCGTTGTAAATGCGCCACGTTTTTCACGGCCCTCATGTTTATTAATTTGTTTTAAATCATCAATATAGCCAGAAATAATACCATTATCTAATAATTTTTTATTGGTTTTATGTGTTCCAGCAATCCAAGTATCCCCCCCAGAAAACAACTTAACAGCCTCTTCAATTTTCATCACTTGATAATTATTTTTGATAAACAAGTTCATACGAAAAGAATCTAATTGTCCTCCATCAGTAAATATCCTTTTCATTTCGTTCCTTATATCTTTTTTCATTTGTTTTAATACATCATCTTTTGCTCTGTAATCTGTGTCGTATTTAATTTGTCTCCAATTACTTTTCCAGATTTTGCTGAAATTACCAGGGCATCCGTTCCTACATTGAAACCATTGGTCTCCTTCCACATCTCCACCAACGAAAATTAAAGACTTTGTATATAGTTGAATCGCTTTATCAATCCAATCCCCTTCTATCATAGTCAATTCATCAATAAATATTACGCTTGGTGATTTTCTTTCTTCAAAATATGCTCTTGTTTTTTTCAATACTCCTGAAATCTCACATATACCAATTAGCTTGTGAATTGTTGTATAATTACACCCATAATTTTCTCTTGCTTTTCGTCCCAATAAATGCGACGGTACTACATATAGTATGTCGTTAAACCCTTTATCTGTTAGTACAGAAAAACTCTTCCCTGATCCTCCAGCCCCAGCCAGAATACAATTCCCATCTAAATTGTTATTGTAAGGGGGAAAATTACCACAAACTTCACTTGGATAATACCAATGGTCTCTAAAATTGTGAGTTTTTAAATCCTTAGAGAGATGATGAGGGACTGAAATCTCTCCGACATTCCCTCTGTAATAAATACCATCTAATACTACTTTGACTAATTCACCGTCAATTTGCTTCATAATATTAAGCATATTAATCCGTGTATAACTTGTTATGAAGGCCAATATATGATGTGTGGTATAATATGCTTTTTTAGGTACTTTAATCACTATATACCCAATATCTTGAAAAAATATTACTTTATCATCGCCTAGTTGTCTTTTTAACATCGTTGCAGTTCTCAGATTGCCCTTTATAGTATAAATATTGTCAGGTTTTTCCATGCTTAACTTGCCGGCCCACGTACAATACCTTCTATTTTCTAACATCTCAGGGGTGTATTTAATATCAAAAGATGAACCCCACGCCCCTTCTATTAATTGAATCACTAATCCATTATCTACCATCCACTGAATCTCTGGCGATGGAAGCGTATATGATTCACCTGTAAAAATACCTAATTTATTCAATAACGAGTTATTACAACTAATGACCTTGAAATGATAAACGCCTAAATGAGTTTTGATAAAATCAAGATTTTGACCTTCAATATTTCGAAATTGATGAATATGGCCTAAAAAACCCTGATAGTACCCGCATAATTCAGATTGTGTATATGCCTTTTTAATATCAATATGAGAAACGCCATCTAGATTATTCGGGTCATCACACAAAGGAATTGGTGCTGAATTAACAACTCTGCTTTCTAACAAAAACCTATTTAGTTCAGGGTATTTGACAGCGTTTATTGAGTAGTTATTAATACCTAATGATTTATTGAACTCTTGATAAATATCATAGTCTTCATTGAATACAGCCCATGCTCCTCTTGGACTTCTAATGGCATTAAAATCGCCTTCTCTACAATCACCTGCATACAGCATTCTAACCCCATCTTTTTCATGTTGTTTTATAATTTCATTCAAATCATCAACACGTTCATAATCTTTATCAATGCAAATGAAGCCTTCGTCTAAATGGTCTGCTTCCATATTCGTGAAATGAATCTTTTTAGAACTTTTCCTATTAAATGATCGCACTTCTCCACCTAATGCGTTGTGAATAATTAGTTGCCTATGACATATTTTGCCGAGTCTTTCCATCTCTTCATCAGGGATTCCATTGGGAAACTCATCTCGCATTTTTAACACAGAATTAAGGATTTGATTCAATCGTTTTTTAGAACCTCCCGACCCACAATTATCAATCATCTTTTGATAGTATGAAATTATTGGATCAAACGCACATGTATTCGTAATATTTTGTCTATAATATTGAATTATATCGTCATCAGGAATAACTGATGGATTAAGAATGACTATTCTTAGTCTTTTAAACTCAATTCCTTCGTCAGATCCTTTGAAAAAAATTAATGGTCTTATACTATTAAAGTATTTTGCTAAACCATCTTTTCCCCGTAATAACACAAGCCTATATGATTGATATGAATTAACATTTATAATATTTATAATGACAAATACATTCCCAGTGATGTTATTGAGGGCATCAGATATTTTAGTTGAAAAATCAAACTCTTCTTCTTGAACCAATTTGCTTTCAGGACTCGTATAAAGCAAATCTACAATAACATCATTCTTGGCTAATTTCTGTCTTAATTGCCGCTGTAGTCGTCTCTTCTCATTTCGTCGTTTTCGTGCTTCTTCAGCTCTCATTTCAGCATCAGCGATTTCCTTCGCTATTTTTGCTTGTCTTTCCTTCTCCCTTTGCTCCTCACGTTTCTCCCGTGCTTCAGCACGTTTTTGCTGTCTTTTAACAGCAATTCGCTCACGTTTATTTAAATCTTCAATCAATTCATTTAATGTATATCTATCCATCTCACCTTCGTCATATACGCCACGATATACAGCATATTCTGAGGCACGGACACCGGTGTATTTCATTGCACGAGGCATTTCCTACTTTAGTCTATAAAATAATCTGAGGTAGGCTTTAGACTCGTTTTTCGGTTAGACCGCCGGAGTATTTTCGTACGGATATGGAACGCCTTTCTTAGCATAGTATCGCCGGAGCATTTTCTCTTTTATTATTTCCTTGTTTCGGTCATAATATTCCTTCTTGCTTTGATTCCATTTTTCTGTATAACTTGGGTCGTCCTTGTGTAGCCTATACCACTTTGTTTTACGATTAACAACCTGATTTACGTCCATTTCTATAAGATAAACATATAAAATATCTTTAGGTTTTTTTAGCTAATTCGGCTTGTTTAGCCTGTCTCGCCTCTCTCATACGGGTTAGTATCTGCTCTCTTCTTTCATAATAGTAATCAATAGCATACTTTCTTTTCTCTTCACGATTTCGGAAGTAATACCTACTGGCTGGGGTCATCGCTTTTAGTTCTTCCTCGCTTCGTTCGTCAATTGGTTTTCTCATTACTAACTAGAATAATGGAAAAAAAGCAGGAGATTATTGAACGATTCAAACAATTTATGAATGACCCAGATTTTCATAAGTTGCCTCTTCCCAAGTTCGTGGCTGATGCTCTTAATATCAATCAGATGCCTCGTTATATTTCGCCTGTAGAAGCTACTAATATCTGTTTCAATACAGTTCAAAACAATACTGAAAAATACACATCAAACAATATAGAAATCAGAGACCAAACCGAGATTTCAGATCCTTTACCGAACCTTGAATTGTTGGCAGATTCCATAGAACCCACCGAGAATAAAACCCAGGAGTAAGCACTCCGGACTTCGTCCAATCTTCCCGTGATTTATGCCTCAATAAATATCTCTTTTTTCGTTCTTCATCTCCATGTGTTGTAAAGTCTTCATATCCTTTTGCGCCAAAACTAACAACTCTTTCAATACCATTAACCATTAAAACAGCATCATACTTCTTTAATGGTTTTTCACTTTCTCTTATACGAATTAATTTAATCATCTTGTTCGTTGTGTTCCTGCAGGGTATTTAGAAACAATTTCACCAGCCAATTCACTAATATTTTTGTTTTGACCTCCTCTTTTTGTGAGAGATATGCCATATTCTCTTGCTAATTCAAATACTCGTGCTGGGTTGTTCTGTAATGTTTTTGCACTAGGAAAGTCGGCTTGTTTCCTTCCTCTCTTTTCCAATCGTCTAACGGGCATAGCGGGCTCGGTTTCTTCCATTTCAACCTCAGGTTCTCTTATAGGTTCTCTAACAGGTTCTTCTTCAGCTCTTCTGCTTTCTCTGACTGGTTCAACAGCAGGTTCAACGGTAGGTTCAGCCATTTCACCAAAAGCATCCAGCATAGCGGTTCTTAATGCATCTTCTCGTCGTATAGCGGATGGTTTTCCTATGCTTTCAAGAGCCTTTTCAACACGCTGTTTAGATAATGCGTCTTCAATTTCGTTGCCTGAAAGACCATATAGTTCTAAAGCGGTTCTGACATCTTGTTCTCTTTCAAGCCTCTTCGCTACGAGCAAATCGTTTAACAACTCAATAGTATCTGGTTGTTTTACCCTCAATTTTTGAGGCAAAAACTTTACATCAGCATATTCCTCTTCTCCTTGTTTAATTAACTGCTTTTTCACATCATTATAAGTCCCATCATCCCACATTATCGTTTTCCCTGTGAGCGACCCACCTTTAGGGAAATCGCATTTAACACTATCATTAAGTGTAAATGCTGTATTCTCTGTTTTTATGATTTTTTCAGGGGTATTGGCTGGTATTGCTCCTGCAAACCGAGAATAGATAGTTTTCACTGGACTGGATTGTAAATAGTCCCCTTTTGCTCCAAAAAAGACCTCTAACTTGCTGTTATTCATCTATTAGTAGTTCCTTAAAAACATTGTATTGAATGTATCTTTATTAGACCTTTTTACTTCTTTTTTTTGTTCTTCTTCCTTTGTTTTCACCGTAGTCATTATAAACTCTCTTAACTTGTTCATTTCATCTCGTAGCTCTTTTACTTCATTCTCTCTGCGTAGTTTCTCCGCTTCTCTTCTTGCTATTATTTCATTTTTAACTTCCTCTTCTAACTTTTTCTGTTCTTGCCTGTTAAAATCCTTCAATTCCATCTCGGCTTTTCGTTTTTCTGCTAATGCTCGGATGGCTTCAGGCATTTTTTTTGTGCTTTTCTTAGTTGTATTGCTGTTCTCCGTAGTAGTTAAAACCATATTTTTGGTCTCTTCTGTTGGTGCCTCAATATCCATTCTAATAATATCAATAAAAAATACTTTGAAAATGTGGTTTTTTACCACATATAATGCAACCCATGTCCGTTTCAATATTTCTAATACAAAATACATTATGATGTTCTATATTTTGCTTACAAATGCGACAGTTTAGTTTTATTTTTGGCGAGTGTTTTCTGTGATTGGGTATATCATATAAAATACTATGAGACACAGGTAAGCACTGTTTAATTTTGTCTAAGTCCATTTCTACTAAGGATCAACAACTACTTTTTCAAAAACAACAAATCCATCTCCTTGAGAGGCGTGGCCGTTATACACATACTGTAGTACAAAATATCCCAAGTTGATTGTAGTAATCCAAGTACCTCCTGTTATACTTCCTGCATAAAGGTTTAATGCACTTGGTAATTCTGCTTGCCAGCCAAGCAAAGCGTCTCCTGAATTGCCTTCGCCTGTATTACAATGGACGATATATGTACCAGATGTTTGATTATTCGGATTAAACCGAACAACATCAATAGCTTGACTACCACTTGGAAATGTTAATGTTTTTAAACGTCTAGCATAATTGGGTTTTAGTTCGCTTCCAACAAGACTTACATCTTTAATTGCTAAAACTTGCGGGGCTACTGTATTTGCTGATAAATTAAAATTACCTAAAATAACGTCTTGAGATGACCCAACATAAGGAACTAAGTTTGACGTGCTAGGCGGATATGCAGAGCCATTCACTGTTGTCAGCGTTATATTGCCACAACTTACATCTTGAGCTGTGAGGTTATTTGCTCCTAAATTAACGTTTTGAATTGCTCCAGTATATGGTACAAAAGGACTTGATAATGGTGATAATTGACTATATAAAAGTTTTGTTATACCTGCTTGAACACCAGTACATGTTGTAGGAGCTGATAAAACATTGCCATAAACCAGAGTTTTTACTCCAGCTCCTGATGTTCCTACGCAATGATTTGTAGGATCGCTCGTTCCTCCTAAATTGAAAGTACTATTTAACAATGTGATAATGCTATTGCCTGCTGATGACAATAACAAGCCATAAGAGGTCGCACTTTTTGCCGTTAGGGAGGTATATGAAAAATTAGTCAGTCCAATTGCTTGAATACCTGTTGATGTAGAGGCTATTTCCATTATAGAACTTGCCCCAGCAACTGATGTGGTGCTTAGTAAATCTACAATAAACATTCTTAGAGTGGCTGTTCCTTGTGTTTTAATGCATACAACATTATCCAGTGAAGTTAAATCCAATTGCTGTATATCAGCAAATGTTGCCCCACCTATTAAAATCATAGGATTTGTATTGGCTGGTGTGGCTACTGAATGCTGAATTACACAGTTTTGGATATAAAATCTACTTGCGACTGTTGGTAAATGACTGATAAGCGTGGCGTTTGCTCCCAATATTTTACAATTAATGAGAGCCATCCCGCTCTGTTTTGAAGATGTATTTGTTATTGTACCTGTTATTTGAAATCCCTGTATATGAACTTGACGATTAAATAAATCATCTGCTCCAGTTGTTATATTCACAACAATATTCCCAGTGATTTCCAGTAATTCATTGCTATTATCAAAATCTGGGTCTCCCATTAAATGAATATAACCATCTGTAAAAGACAAGTTTTCAGTATAATGCCCTGCTGCAACATATATAATGACTTGTGTTTGATTTGTTAATCCCAAACTAATCGCCAGATTTATCGCAGTCTGAATATTTTGTAGCGGTCTTGATGATGTCCCTGGATTTGAATCATTGCCGTTTTTAGCGACATAAATGGTATTTTGTTGCCTGACGTTCAAGGCATTTGTGACAGATGCTCCTGATACGATACAATCATTCGCAAACACATTATTACAAGATAGGTCAAATGCCCCTAAGATTACAGATTGAGTTGCCCCAACATAAGGAACTTTAGTTGTATCATTTTGAGGGTAAAGAGTCCCATTAATGGTTGAAACGTTCGCCAAATTGTAATTTTGAAAATCTACGGCTTGAACTGCTGGGAAGGAAGACCAGTCTGCGGAACTTCCTCCCGTCCCAGTTAAATTAACAGTACTACCGCCGGGAATTAGAGATAAGAGATTTCCATTTAAACTAAGTGATTGGCTTGTTGGGAATAATGAGCCAAGACTATTCAGAGACATTATCTAATATATAATATAGAATATGTCTTCGGTCAATCAACCCAGCAAACTGCTAATCAGTTCAGACGATTTAGAATGGGGAACGGGGAATAATTTCAATATCACTCTTCCCGAGCCGATTGTCGGAGCGAAAGCATGTGATTTAATCCGAGCAACAATCCCTAATAGTGCTTATCCTATCCCTAGCTACCAGAATCGCTTTTACTTTCAAACAAGCGATTTAGTTGGTCTGCAGACACTAGTACTTACATCAAACAGATACTTTGCCAACATTCCTGACCTCATCACACAGTTAAACACTGATGCGACAAATGCTTCTTTACCCATTATATTTTCATTTAGCTCAACAACTGCCAGAATAACAGTACAGCACACTAATCCAAGTCAGACGATTACCCTGCCTCCCCAGAGTACATATCCAACGCCTTTTTTTTTAAATACCAGATTGGGCTTTACAAATCCGAATGGATCATTAGCCTTTTTTGGTATTACAGCTAATACAATACCAAATCTGATAAGAACAAGAGTTATTTATGTGTTGTGTAATGTTGCTTTAAATGATTCAATCAGTACGGATGGACTGAGAACCGCAATCGCAAAAATACCTGTCAATAGCATATTTGGTGGATTCACAGTGTATATGCCTGGGATTGAAAGTTTTTGTAAGATTGTCCCGACTAATTCATATCAAAATATACAAGTAGAACTGCTTGATGAAAATTACCAGCCATACCCCATTGATATTCAAGAATATGTGGAGTTAGAAATTAAGTTCATTTATTAGATGTCAGTACCAAATCAATTCGGCGATTTTACCGCAGGTTCAGCAGTGATTAGCCCAATTTTAACAGGTTCTATCGTTATGTACCCATCGGCTAATATTCCAACTGGTTGGGTACTTTGCGATGGATCAGGGTATGCCGAGAATGACCCGATATATCAAAACTTATTCAATGTTATAGGCTTTTCATTTAACACTCCTGGAACACCAGCAGGGTTCTTTTGTGTGCCTGACTTATCTGGCAGAACGCCTGTTGGCTTTGGAAATATTGACCCTACTATTGATATATCTTCTGGCTTTGCTGTCAAAGATGGAAGCGGTGGGATAGTAGTGAATATAGAAGCATTACCACCCCATTCGCATCAAGTATTAAACTGGACGAATGGCTCTGTTAATAGCACAGCTGGAGTATTTCAGAGTATGGGTATTACGAATGCTGACCAAATTGGGCAATTCAATTTATTGGATAAAAATGGCACAGTCATAAGCAGTCAATTACCCGTTCAAGTAATAAATCCTTATATTCATCTGAATTATATCATCAAGCTATAGATGGACTTTTGGGGATCTGACACAATAGCGAACCAGCTGGGCGATTTTTCACAACCTGTGCCTAATGAAAATGTTTATAGTACTGGAATGATTACTTATTTTACCAGCACTGAAATACCTGTTGGATTTTTAGAATGCAACGGACAAGCTGTTTATAAAAGCTTGTATCCTGCTTTGTTTAACTTGATAGGCAACACATTTGATATTAGCGGGACACCTGCTACTCAATTTTGTCTTCCGAATCTCAATGGACGAACTGTATCAGTGAAAAATGCTTTATTTGATGTATCAGGGCAGACTACGGTAGTCCTTGAAGCCAATCAACTGCCTCCGCATTCACACAGCACTTATAGAGGATTAAGTACCAATGTTGACCCAGGAGGTGGGGCGTTTCCATCAGCACCAGTATCACTTAATTTAAGTGATATAAGTAGTACTATACCTATGAAAGATGCTTCTGGAAACACAATCACTGACCCTCCTGATGCTATTCCAATTATGAACCCTTATATATCACTAATTTATATCATCAAATATTAATATATTACATATTAGATGAGTCTGATAGGCTATTATCCGAATCAATTAGGTGAGTTCTTATCACAAGGGACTTTTTCTACTGTATCCACTGGTAATATAATATTATGGGCTGGGTTAAATACACCAGATGGTTTCTTGCTTTGTGATGGTAGTGCTGTATTGGTAAGCCAGTATCCTTTATTATATCAAACAATCCAAACTAAATACAATGTCCCTGGTGTTCCTGCTGGGTACTTCAATGTACCTGATTTGAGAGGAAGGCAAGTAATAGGAAGAAATGGCGATACTGTTTTTCCTGATCTATCAGGAGCATTGGGCGGTAAAGGAGGAGCGACACGGGTCAATTTAACTGCCAGTATGCTTCCGGAGCATAACCATACCATGCGAAGAGGAACAGCACAACCACCGCAGTCAGGTAATCCGTTTCCTACTCCTGCTAAAGTTCCAATCAGTACTCCTGTAGATACAGGCACTACAATATTTGATTCAGGAGGTAATGCTATTACTCAACAACCTTTAATAGTAGTTCAACCTTATTTAACTATGAAGTTCATCATTAAAACTTAATTAATTTTAGTAATAAAATATATTAAGTTTCAACCAATATTTAGCCAATCACACGAGTAGAGCCATTGGCGACCTGCAGAACACGAGTAAAACGCACAACAGCATGGAGAACCTGATTTGCTGGCACGTTGGCATTGAGCTGAACGACGATTTGAGAGCCAGAACTTGTTAGTGTATTCACGCCATCTAGATCCACGCCCTCAAGCTTAGCACGTTTGAGTTTATCAAAGCAATATGCATGCATCCAGCAGTCAGCCAGCCAAGCCTCATTGATAGGATTGACAATAGCATTAGCTGTTCCTGCATTATTCATCGTGGCTGTTCGTGCTGCAGCACTGGAACTTAGATAGTACATGTAATTATCGATGATGCCAGGCGTAGCCCAAGACCCTCCAGGGCTTCCAAAGGCATTCTGGAGATCCATGAATGCTCGGTTTTCGCCGACAGAGGTGAAAGCAGGATAATAATTTGACCCTATGCGGTACTGAATATCTATTAGTCCAGGGTTGCTAAAAGTACTGTTCTTTAAGAAGAACTGATTGCCTAACCCAGCCTGAGACTGTGAGAAGGTCTGTATCGATCTCAGATTTTGAGATGCCTTAGAAACTACTACAGATTGCTGACCTGCTCCTGAGCCAATATTCTGCGTGGCGACAATGTGGCTGTCAAAAGGCCAGAGAAGACCATCAGAGTCCATTAGCTCGTCCATCATGGATAGATAAGTTGGATGTAGGTCGCAGAAATCAAGTTCCAATGTTACATTTGACAGAGTTGCTGATACTGTTCCGGCTGGGTTGGCTGTAAAAGTGTTATTGGATGCGAATAGAGCCTCTGTGAGCGAGGCCAGATTAAGCTGAAGGTACAACTGTCCGCAATTTCGTGAGGGGAATAACATCTCATTTCGGAAAAATCCTGATAGTAAAGATACAGGGACTGAAAACTTACCCTGTGCTGAGAGAGGAGTAGAGACACCTGTTTGTACTCTCTTTCGCCATTCGCTTAATTTAGATGAAATGGCGTATTTAGGAATCATAGCAGAAGGAGGGACATCGGAGGCTGGTGATACATAATTATACTGTGTAGTGTTGTACTTCCAGAGACCAAGCCAAGTTCCAACATTATCATACCAATCCTGACCGGCAGGTATCGTGACTGGGAAAC
>OGWC01000050.1_pt1 | contig 10623 bp, 14 predicted proteins | sample 1575941 | NCBI WGS metagenome assembly OGWC01 (sample SAMN07581552, study PRJEB24739) | freshwater metagenome | place: Singapore | collected 2015-04
GTTTCCCAGTCACGATAGCCAAGCCTGTTTTTTCTGCCAGCGTGAAGAGCGTTGAGGCCGTTCCGGCTGGCGTTATTCGTTTCCCCTTGTGGTTTGCCCTGGGGTTGAAACAACATCAACCGAACCACGATTGCCTTCATCTATGATTTTTGAGACAAGAAGCGTGGCGGCATCCCTGTCGGCATCCTTCTTTTTCTCAATCCATTCAAGAAGGGATTCTCTAAAACCATCCTTATTCCATGCAATCTTGATTGCCTCTTTCCTGTTCTTGGCCAACAAGATATGAAGATAGAGGAATGACCAAATAAAATACATAGGGCTATCCGCATCATCCCTTACTTGCAAGAGCAGAAGCCTTGAGCCTTCCGTGTAGGGGGCTAATTTCTCCCCTTGAAATTCCCTTTCTGGGGAAACAAAGGAAGCGTTGAGTTCGTCTAGGATTTCGTTGCTCATGTTAGATTGCCCTCAGAATGGCCTTTTTTAGCTCTGGTTTGGCGTTTAAAGGGACGATCAATGTCTGACCGCCCCTTTCTATTACTTGGATTGGCTCGGCCTTTTTAACCAATCCTAGAAGCGTTTCCCTGTTTTCTAGTGCGGCTCTGACATACCTAACCGCTGATTCTGGGTCGCTTTTCATATCCCCCCACTTTGCCTCCATCTCCATCTTAATCTTATCCCCATCCCCAGACTCAAACCAGAAAGTCACTTGTCGTGAGCCATCCTCCTTTATAAGATGGGTTACAGGATCAGAAGCCCGAAGCCTTCCACCAAAGGCCGCCACGGCAGAGGCAACCTTTAGATTTGTGGTTCCCCAGAATGATGTGCCTTCCATTTTAGGATTTCAATTAAGAGGAAGCTCCTCTTAAGTGATGCCAGGATATCCTGTGGCGGAAATGTCCACCCCGACAAATGCATCGTTCGACTTGTTGACCGTGATAGAGTCAATGCGAATTGTGCCAACGGTTGCCGCATTGGCTAGTGTGGCAAGGGCGGAACCAGCCGCCGCAAGGTAGCTTCCGCCAGAAAGGGCCGTGAAGCTCAAGGAATATGCGGTTGTGGGGTTATAGTATGCAACGGCCTTAATGTCGCCGGATGAATCACGAATTTCGCTCTTCTCAATGTTTCTTGTTTCGCTAAAGCTTTGAGCAAGCCCAATGGTTTCCGTGCTCAAACCGAACTGAAGCCCTGTCGTTCCGATGGTTGTAGCTGGCATAATTTTGTATTCCTTTCTTTATGTCAAATATTTTAGGGATGTCCAAGAAGCCTGTTTTTAATAATCTCCCAAGCCGCCGCCAAGATCGCAAAGACGGTTGTGCTGACAAGCCAAACCCTTCCCTTTAAGCCGTGGGCTTCTTGTTCGATTCTGTCCATCTTGGTTTTGTGTTCAGTTAGAAGCTCCAAGATATAGCTCTGCCGGGTCTCTATCCTCGCCACTCTTTCCCTTATTTCTATTAAAACTCCGTGGTCTTCAGCACTCACACTTCGCACTCCTCCGCCCCCTCACAGATTCTAACACACTCGGCTCCTGTCTCATCATAGAACCTTTCTATGTAGCCCTCTGATTCTAAATATTTTAACGAGGCCAAAAAATCCGTATATGTATATTCACTCATCTTTGTAGCAATTAGGGTCGGTTTGATGAACCTCTATGGAATGAAACACGAAGCCGCATCCTTTTAGAAAAAACTCAAATTGTGAGACAATCTCACCTAACGATACTTCGTTCGTGCTGGCGGCGTTCACGGTCTTTACGCCGTTGTGGTCGGTTTCGGCAAGGAATGTGTAGGTCGTGTTCATGCGGAAGGGGTTAAGGGATTAAGGGGTTAAGGAAAACACACCCTCACATTTCTGGAGGGGGGCCGTGAAGGGCTTGCGCCCCATGCGGGTTGTAAAATTGAAGAAATTGCGACACGATGCGCCCGACCTGTCGCCGTCAGCGACATTGTGCATTTCGTTTGGCATAATGCTCATTTTTGCGTGTTTTCGTGCGTTTTGCCTGCATCAGCGGCGGCTCCCATGTCGCTGTAGTTGGGCAGGGTGGATGGCTCTGGCCGTGGAGAGCAAGAGGAGAGGCAAAGAAATAAGGCGAGAATTTTCATGGATTTGGAAACTCTGAAGACGGAGCAGAAAATGTGTCAGATGTTGATGTAAATGCAAAGGGGTAAAGGCATCTTCCTTTAACAATCCTTAGTTCGTCAATGTAGCCGTGGAAATATGTGTTATCAACGCCAGCCCAATTCCCTATCGCAACCGCTCCGTTGCTTAAATTTGAAGTAAATGCAACATTCCCATCTTCTGTTCCATCAAGATAAACCCTTATGCGACCAAAACTTCTTACAAATGCAATATGATACCATGTATCTGCAATTAGGGTGGTGTTGCAAACAAGCCTTGATGAACCGTTATGCCAAATTTCAATTTTCCCTCCTCTTACAAAATAGCCAATCCCATTTGCGTTGTTTCCTCCAAGAGTAAGAAAATATGCGTAATTTACCCCAGACGGAACCGTGCTAAACCTAAACCATCCTTCCATGGTAAAGTGGCTTGTTCCCATTTGAAGCTGGGTCGTTCCGCTTGCTCCCACTGTTAGATAATCACCGTTACCATCAAAAAACCCCGATGCCCCACCAAATTTATACTCGGTCGTGCTTATTTTTGCATCGCCATTTCTGGTTACGCTGAAGTTATTGGTAGAGGAATCTGTAAATGTGGTTGAATTGTTTGCTCCATCAAAATGAAGCAACAAGCTCACCTCCGAGGAGAGCGGATAGGATGCTGGGATATTTTGCCCAAAAAATCCCATAACCTACGCTCCCCCGCCGCCGAAGAAGGGCATGTATTACGCCTCCAAGATGGTAAAGTTTGAGGCCGTCACGCTGGACAGGACATACACCGCACCCGTGGGGATGTAGGACGATTCAAAGGTGATCCCCGCCCCAGCGGTCAACTGGATGCCTTGGGTGGTGGTGGGCGTGAAGCCGATCCCTACGGTAATCACATTGCTTCCTGTGGTTACATTTTGGATTAGCAGATATTTTCGGGAAGAGTTAGTGACTGCGCTGGTTAATTCCGCCGTGTTCGCCGTGGTCACGCTCCCAAAGCGGGTGGTCAGGGAGCCGCTGGGCATGGCTCCCACCGTGACCGTGCCGGAGATGGCGGGGAGACTGGAGACGGTTACCGTGGAGGCGGGAAGCGAGGAGACCGTCACCGTGCCGGAGATGGAAAGAGACGCACCAGATTCGTTAATTATAGGTATTGGTATAGATGCAGACGGGTTGCTTGGATAGCTTGGCCCGATTGGAATATATCTTTGATCGTTCCCATCGTTTCTTATTGTAATTGCTTCGTTAAACCCTTCCTCATAATTATAACCATTCGCCGTCACCGTGCCGCTAATTGCGGGAAGAGAGCCAATGGTAACGGAGTTGCCGATTGTGACGGTTGCAGAAAGCGGAATGCTCGGATGATTTACTACTTGGAGTGGCGAACCAGTTGCATCGTCAAAACCAATTCTAACTCCAGTTCCTCCATCTGTAAGAGGTATTGGTGCGTGTTGAGAATTTGCGGCATCCCACCCGCCCACGGCTAGAAATCCGCTAACCGTAACAGCATTTACATCAACAAAAGTTCTGGTTCCAACAACATTCGCCGTCACCGTCCCCGCGATGGTCTGGGTGGCGGGGAAGTTTAAAACTGATACGCTTCCTGTAACTGAGCCAAAGGTTACAGATGCCTGCCCAAATGTGACCGCCTGCGTGGCTGGAAAGTTTGAAATTGTAACGCTATTTCCTATTGTTACTGTTCCCTGTATTGCTCCGAGAGTAACTGACGAATCGGAGGCATCGACCTTCATTGCACCGCCAGCGGAAACATGGACAATATGGCTTATCTGATTCGATCCGTCCTGATGGCCTCCGATTTTGAAGAATTTTGTGTTTGTATCTGCGGTATTGTCCGTGCCAACGCCTGAAAGGATGTCCCCGATGTTTGAGGCCGAAACAACTGCCTGCCCAAAGGTTACGCTCGCCTGAGTAAAGGTTACGGTTTGGGTGGCTGGAAGATTTGATACCTGAACAGAACCGCCAATAGTTACCGAAGAAGCCCGAAGCTCTGCATTCGTTAAGCCTCCAGTTACAGAAACGACATTCCCGATTGTAACACTTGCACCAGAGCCAAAGGTGACAGAAATATTTTCTAAGGCATTGATCGTATTCGGGCCAAGCTCAACACCAGAAACGGCTTGTGCTATATCTGTAATAGCCTGAGAGCCAATGGATACAACCGTATGGGCTGGCACATGAGCCGAATTGACTATTAGTGTCGAAAGGGTTGTTAGGGACTGGTTCCCGTCACGAATTGGGAGTGGCATATATGTGTAATCCTATGTCAAATCGTGGCCAAGTACTGCGAGTTCTTCTGTTTGTCAAACTCGTAGGAAAGAATGCCATCCGAACTCTCATCTAGTGTTACTATGGCGTTGACCATTATGCCCTTTTGCCATGCTCTTTTCCCAACATTTATAGTGGGGGTTTGCGAAAATATCCTTGCCATATAAACCTTTAAATCGGTTGTATTGGCCTGAATTTTAATCTCAAGCTCGACTGGGGTGCTGTATAAACTTCCAAAAATATCCAAGTATTGTTCATCAAACTGGGTTTCTGTATATTTGGCCGATGTCTGGGAATAATTGATCGCAACATTCATTTCATATACACCGCTATATGGCCCGATTAGTTGCCTTATTGGTGTTGCAGAAATTGAAACATATGGGAAAAGACGAGTTCCTGTCCTATTCGTGGTATAAACATTTAGACCTGCAACTGATGAAAAAAGAGGGACGATGGCCTGCTCCAACTGATATTCTGTTGATTGAGGAAAACTCATGTCTGTTTTGATGTCACCTCTAAGTCCATCACAATTTCCCTCGACCAAGTTCTTACGGCACTTGTGACTATCGGGGTGATGTTTCGAATGTTGGCGACATAAAATGTAACCGATGTGGATGCACTCGTCATTTGGTCGGCTATTTTCGGGTCGGTATAAAAGGCTTGGACTATTTCCTGAAATTTTGAATCAAAGGATGCGTTTGAGGATGTGTCGGCACGGGCTGTATATCTGATGTTTGCCGTGCATGCAAAAACACCAGTATATTGCTCGAATCTTTCAGCCGTGATTTCCACATCGGCATAAACATATGGCAGAAGTTTTGCGTTTCTTCTGTCGCGTCCGTACAGATTAAGCCCAGTAACCCCAGCCGTGGTTATGGCGTTGAGGATTTGCGTTTCTACTTCGGCTTCAATGGATGTGGTCATCCAGTCGTAATATCCGCAACATCAATATTGTAGGATATCCCATCGGCAGATTCGCTGTATCTAGCCACCATTCTTTCCGTGGTTCCAATGGTGCATAAAGCCCCGATTGTTGGGGGTGCGGAAATTGCACTAGCTGGCACGATCAGGGTTTGGGTAATGGTAACAACCTCACCGCCAACCTCCAGCGTGGCCTCAAAAGCCAAATCGGTTACAGCCGCCGAGACAGGGTTACTGCCAAGCCCAGTAACCGAAGTATAAAGGTCGGAAATCATCTCTGAAAGATCCGTGGACAAAACCGAGGTATCTAGGCGACCAGCCATATTACACATATAGCCATTGTCAAATTTCCTCTGAAACCCCCCTATTTGGACATAAACCCCCCTTTTAGGGGCATCCTGAAGCGATTTTAGGCCATTTTAAAGACTAACCAAGTTCGCCCCAAGGATATAATCATCCTGACTTATGCCAGTCGGTATAAGGTCATACTTCTCACGGACGGCAGAGGCTATCAGGGCTGGGGCTGAATTGATCCCCAAAAAGTTGTCCGCACAGGCTATAAGATGGGGCATAAAAGAAAGACTTGCACAAGAAATGCATCGAAGGCCACCAACCTCAATTTCTGGGGGACAAAGAACAATAAGATTTTCATGCCCATACATTTTAACCGCCTTTCGAATGACCTCAATCGGATCATGCCTGACCACCTGACTTATCCCAAACGGAGCGACCAAGCTGTAATCCCCAAGGTCTGAGCCGATAATTTGATTGTCCAAAATAATGCCCCTCCCAACCGCCTCTGGTGCAATCTCTCCAAATACAAAATCCTCCCACCATTTACCGCTTTTTCTCCATTCCTCATATCTTGTAGGCCAGATTTGCCTGTCTATAATTTTGTCCGATTCGGCATATTCAGTTCCAATTTTCCAGTGCCTGCAGTATGTCACGCATTTTAAAATATCCGCATATTGATCCTTGCATTCGATAAAAACCTCCTCGCCCCTTTCGGACAGATGCTTGGCAAGCGGAAGGATGCGAAGGACATCCCCAAGCCTTTCATGGTATCGGATGATAGTTCTCATTTTTTAAACCCCACCACGGAAAATGACCAGTAAAGATCACGCTCGCTGAAAATCACATCCCGATACCCCAAGTCCTCCAAGGTTTTTTTCATCTGCTCTGGATAAAATATGTGAAGGTGTTTTCGGTTGTTCTGCGGAAGCCAGTATTCCATGTCTTCGTGTGGCAGATACAGAAAAAGCGTCCCGCCTCTTTTGATTTTTTCCGTCCATATCGAAAGGGCATTTATGTAGTTCGGGACATGCTCCAAAGTGTGTGAACTGAAGATAAAATCGTACTCTCCGTCTGGAAGTTTTTCGGCATCAAAACCGTCACCGAATGAAACATTGATCGGCCTAGCCCAAGGCAATCTCCAGTTCTCCGTGCCTCCAATATCCAGCCCATTTCCGATGCAGAACTTCTCGGCAAAAGGCACGATAAAGGAGCAGGCATTTCCCTCCCGTATGTACGAAGGGTATGTATTTTCCTTGTAACGAAAAGTCATCCCTTGAAGTATTCCGTCACCCTATGATGAAGCCCGTCCTCAGATTCAAGCAGTTTGATCTTTCTGTTCTTTAGCCGTTGTGATTTTTCGGCCAAGTCGGCGTTGCTCTTTGTGTAGGTATCGGTTTCCTCGTAATCCATGCTTCCTTTGAGCCGTGCTGGGACTCCGCAACCCGCACAAAAGTGTTTGATCTGATCGGAAAATGCTGTGATTGGCTTTTTCCACCAGTCCAAGACGACCTCATGGCCGTGATCCGTTCCCCTTGCCAAGTCGAAGGAAGCCGCAACTTCGCAAAAGTAGGCACGAAGTTTCCCGTTGTTTTGAACAATGGATGCCGACCACTCCCTGTTAATATCGCACCTTGAAATTCGATCCCACATCTCTTTTTCTGGGTACAGGTCTTTGACCGCCGTAAGCAGGGGAGCATGGTGGGAGTTCTTCTCATAGAATCCCCCGTTGAATCCCCTTTCCTCAACCATCTTTTTATACAGGTCTTTGAGTGGCTTGTTCGCCCTTTCAACATTATGCGGGTTAAGATTCAATGCCCCGAAGGTTTTTTCAATCACCTCCCGATGCTTAAAATAGTTGTTCGTCCAAAGACCACGCTGGAACTGATTGGGTATCTCCTCACGGAAGACTTCGCACAGCTTTTCAAACTGGGTGTGGACGCAGGGATTGCCCCCGATCATGGCGATGATTCCTTGGTAGTTTTTTAGACTTTGCAGGGCTAGTCTAAAATTGTCTGGGGTCATCTCCCAGAAGGATTCCTGATTTTTCAAGAGCCTTGTGCAATTTGAACATGAAAGGTCGCACTTGTTGGTCACATCCACGCAGATGATCTGCATCTTTTCTGGGCCACGCATCTTTCCTATTGCGATGTCGGCATGGGATATGTCTGAGAGTCTTTCCACAATATAGCTAAGATTGAAGTCCTTTCGGGCGAAGTTCCTTGAATTGCTGATACTGGTCAGCATCGCAGTCACTTTTTCTGGTGGTATTGAGGACAGGGTTTTCTCGATGTCCATAAGCTCGGATTCTGGAATCCGCACGATCAGGTTATCCCAGTCTATCTTGTCCGACATCGGGAGGATGTAGTCATCGGAGATAAGGACTGGTATGGACTTATTGAGAATCGCCTCCGTGAATCGGAACGACCACCTCCCGTAACCAGCGGGACAAAGCGTGAAAGTGGATCGTGAGATCACATCCGAGTAGGTTTTTATTCCACCAAGCTTTTTGACCGCCTCCTCTGGTGATAAAATCAACACTTTTTCCGATGCTTTTTTCCTGAGTTCGATCAGTCTCCCTCCACGAATATGATCTGTCGGCAGGTGTGGGTGCTGAAGCCCTCCGACAAATGATGCAAAAATATCCTTTTCAACATTTTTTTCTTCTGGCTCATGGTGCTGGTATGGAAGTATTGCTATGTCCCTTGGATGCAGGCTGGCCGTGGACTCCAAGGCTATCAGGATAAATCGGTCATCCAGCCATTTGTATTTTTTGTTATAGGCTCTCTGGGGATTGGCCTGTTCGGTCATTTCATGGCGTGACTCTGCTCTCTGTCCAACATCCCCAGTAGAGACAAGAATATGGTTGCCCCTGTTAAGGTGCTGGCAGGTTGAATTTATGGTGTATTCTGGGTCTATGTTGCTCCATTGAAGGCCTGTGATAAAAAGAGGGACGAAAAAGTAGTCGGCTTCGTCTGGGTTCTTGGTTTCGTATTTTTTGAAAAGCTCATAAATGTCGTGGAGATACTGGAGATGCGGGATAAGCCTGTCCCTTTGGGCATAGTATGCGTTGTCCCGCTGGGTATTGGGATTGTTAATCAGTTCATGGTAGATGAATATTTTCATGGATTCCTTGCCCTAAAAATCTGCTCACCAAGGATGTAGTTTTCCTGTCTATTATGCTTTTTGAAAATGTCGTCTCCCTCTGCCCCAGTCCAGATTGGGTTGTTATGCTGGAACACCAGATCTTTTGCATCCACCTGAATTTCCTTTGTGCGAATAGTAAATTCGTTGTCCGAGAAAATACCGCTACATTTTGCATATTCTGGGTGGAAAAGATGGCCTCCAAGATAGTCCAAGGTTTTCTTCGTACAGATGGCGATACACAGAAGATCATCTTTTCGATGCCCGTCCGATATGGCAAGAACCGCAGGCTTTTCTGGGTCTGGAAGTCTTTTCCTGATTTCCTCATCCCATCCATAGAATGGCATAAAATCATCCGAAAGCTGAACAATATATTTCCCCTTGGCTTGCTGGGCGCAGGCATTCCAAGCCCCGACACATCCACCATTCGGTACAATCACTTTTTCATTCCCAGCGTATTTTGGGTGATCTTCATCCATTCCAAGTAAGTGCTGGATTTTGTTGGGATGCTTTGCCTGTGATAGCCACAGCCATCTTGCGGAGTGAAAGCTCTCCGGCCTTGCCGTGGCATGGCAAAGAGTTATATCAACTTCCCCAAAGTGTTGCCTCTTTCCGTCCTGAAGAAACTTAACAAGCTCCTGATCCCCGATGGCTCTGGCACACCTTTCGTAAAGATCGGGTGCTTCCCAATCGTAGATTCCATCCTTGGTTGTCCAGTATGCAACACTTGGCTTGGTTACTTGACAGGCTGACTTGGCAAGCGCAAGTGCCTCGGAAAAATGCCTTCGGTTGTAATAATCCTCGGCTATATAATAAAGAGCCTCAATTCTGTGGGGCTGAAGGGCATGAGCCTTGAAAAGCTCCTCCCTTTTTGCAACTGCGTCTGCAAGGCATCTGCCGATAATGGTGTGGCACTGAACCCGCATAAGAATGTCCAGTGATTCGTATGCAATTGCGGTCTTTGCCCATTTAATTGCCTCAACATAGTTGCCTCCAAGAAAATATTCGTCTGCCTTGTAGTATGCAAAAAGCGGGGTATCCCGTAATTCTGAGTCTAAAATCTTGTGATTTCTTTCAGCACTTTCCTTTTTGTATCCGATGGGGGCATGAAGAATAAGTCCAGATGGAGTTCCGATTGCTTTTGCGGATTGCTTTTTCCAAGGTTTTAATTGTTCGTGAACCGCATATCTCCAGCGAAACTCTCCCCTTCTGGTAATTCTTTCCCTGATCGGGCAAAGGCCAGCGGCTGGAACCGAGTATCCAGCGTAGATACAATCGTGATCCGTGACCATTTTGGCAATTTCAAAAAAAGCTTTCTCTGCTCCCTCAATCAAGAGATCGTCTGCATCGAACCACATCGCCCAGTCTTTTGTGCAGGCATCCAAAGCTGTGTTTCTAGCCTTTGAAAAATTATCTAGATATTCTGACTCCCCAAATTCTTCCGAGTTGTCGTAACGAACTACCTTCGCATCAAACTTTTTCCCCACCTCCTGAAGTATCGGGAATCCCTCATCCGTTTTGCTTCCCATTGCGGAGCAAAGAACGATCTCGTCTGGATTTAGTTTTTTAAATGATTCCAAGGCTCTTGCCACATACTTTGAGGCACATTCCCTAGAAACGATTGCGTAGAGGGAAAGACTGAACGGGAATCTGTCCATTTTTAGATGGTGGGAATCTGAATGACTATGGCAAGCTTATTCTTTTAGCGGTTCCCATGCTCCCATTGTTGGGGTTTCTGGATATTTTGTTTCGGGAAGCTCCTCGTATTTAATCGGCTTCTGGCATCCAGACAGAATCAATAAAATTAACAACAGCTTCATAAAAAGAAAGAGGGGAGGCAGGTTTCCCTGACTCCCCTCTTTCCAACCAGAGGAACCGA
>OGWC01000051.1_pt1 | contig 10511 bp, 19 predicted proteins | sample 1575941 | NCBI WGS metagenome assembly OGWC01 (sample SAMN07581552, study PRJEB24739) | freshwater metagenome | place: Singapore | collected 2015-04
TTTTTTTTTTTCAAGCAGAAGACGGCATACGAGATTTCGCGGAGTGACTGGAGTTCAGACGTGTGCTCTTCCGATCTGTTTCCCAGTCACGATAGCAGTGGGAAGAAGATCATATATTGTCATACAAATATCCCAATGTTTTTGCTTTGAGAAGGCCAACGTGGGATGTAAATCCAACAAGATCAATAGATGATTTTAAAATATCATTTTATAAAGACCCGTTAGATTCACTTATGAGATTTGCTTGTATGCCAACTGAAATATCAGATAGTTTTTTCAAGTCTAAAGAAAAAATAGAAAAATGTTTATCTACTCATAATCCGGTTTCTGAAAATAGAATATTTGATTCATCATTTATTCCAAATCCAGAAACAGTATATTATGCACATGCTGACTTGGCACAAAGACATGACAAGTGTGCAGTTGCAATTAGTCACGTTGAGAAGTGGGTTGAAATTGCCTTTTTTAATAACTATCATCAAGTTGTTCCATTTATTGTTGTTGATGCTATTGCATGGTGGGAACCAAAAAGAGAAGGTCCGGTAGATTTATCAGATGTTAAAAATTGGATTATTAATTTAAGAAGAATGGGGCTAAATTTAGGAATGGTATCGTTTGACAGATGGAACAGTTTTGACATTCAGCGCGACCTTAAGGCTGTTGGAATAAATACAGCAACATTATCTGTCGGTAAAAAACATTATGAAGATCTTGCAATGCTCTTCTATGAAGAAAGAATTTCAGGACCATATATTCAATTATTAATTGAAGAACTTTGTGAATTAAGAATTACAGCAAAGAACAATGTCGATCACCCTAGAAAAGGGTCAAAAGACTTAAGTGACGCACTTTGTGGTTCAGTATACAATGCTATATCATTGTCAAAAAGAGAAGATACTGATGAAATAGAGATTCATACTCCATTTACTGTCAGTGAGAAACAAAAAACTGAAAGAGGGTACGAAGAAAAAGACGGTATTTATGGAGATGTAAAAGAATTTTTTTTACAATATAAACTGTTATAAAGATGGTATAATAAAATATGCCTTGGAAAGTAATGAGAAACTTCGGCTCCTGTAGGGGCTATGCGGTTGTAAAGGAATCAAATTTAGAAATAAGCGGATGTCATGAAACATTAGATGCAGCACAGGCTCAGATAAAAGCTCTTTATGCTTCTGAAGGTGAGATGAAATCAACTGGCTCTAGTGGGGCATCGGCAGGGGCAATTACAAATGAAATTACTCCAAATAAAAAACCGCAGAATATCAAACCAGAAGAGGAAACAATGAAGCAAATGGGAGACGGTCAAGTATTTTATGACAACCTACCCGAAGACGAACAAAAACTTGCCGATGCCCTTCTAGAGCTTGTTGCCGAGATTGGATATCTTGACGAAGCAGATGGTATATATGTCGGCTACGTTGACGGAAGTAGAAATGATAACTTGGCTATGAACATTAAGTGTGGAACATGTGCCCTGCATGTAACTGACAATAAATGCTCGATTATAGGAGGAGAAATTGAAGAAAATGGTCTTTGTCGATTTGCAGTTATTCCATACGAATATGCTAATTCTATAATGGAAAATAATCATCATGGAGGAGAAATGGAAAAAGAAAAGTACAACGAAATGGCAAGACGTAGAATGGCAAGAGCTGGAACAGCAATGGAAGACGGATCATTTCCAATTGCCGACAGAGAAGACTTGCAAAATGCCCTTCAGTCTGTTGGCCGTGCAAAGAACTATTCTGCTGCAAGAGCTCATATTATAAGAAGAGCTAGGTCAATGAGAATGGACTCTATGCTTCCAGATGAATGGAAGTCTGTTGCTAAGAGAAATGTTCAGATTGACGAGCTTGAGTCAAGGCTGTCTGGAAAAATATAACATGTCTGACAATATTCCAACAGATTCAATGGTCTCAAATGCAAAAAGAGGATTAGAACTAAGGCGTCAATATGGAAGAGGTGGTACATCTGTAGGAGTTGCGAGAGCACGGGACATATCTAATAAAAAGAATCTCAGCGACGACACTGTTTTGAGAATGCACTCGTATTTTAGTCGTCATGAAGTTGATAAGCAGGGAAAAGGTTGGAACTCTGGAGAGCCCGGATATCCGTCCAATGGCCTTATTGCTTGGCTTCTTTGGGGAGGAGATTCTGGAAAAACATGGGCAGAATCGAAAAGAAATGCTATAATGAACAGAAGAGATGCGATGAACAAGTTTTGGAAGTCAAGTCCATTTAATATGTCATAAAATAGGCGGTAGAAATGAAAAAAGAAAAACTTCTAATGTTTTTTCATGTCCTTTCAGTAGCATCTATGGTGTTTAATATAGTAAACCTAGTCTTTGCAATAGATACAAGAAAAAAGGTAATTTTCTTTGATGCGATGTACGATCAGCACAAAGACGAACTTCATGATATTTACTATAATTCTTCCAAACAAGTAAAAGAAACTCAACTATCAAAAGTAATAAAGAAAAATACACTGACAGTTGTAGTTGAAGGGAGCGATGCATTTTGGGTTGACAATCACACATTTTATAGAGGCAGAGTTATAAACGGTGAGATTGACAGTTCTAATGCCAGCCCAATCGATGTATTCAATGCATCTAAAAGTGAAATTAAATTTTTATTCAATGTTTTAGACGATATAAACGATAGGTAGGATATGATTATCGCAACAGAGGGAACAAAGAACTTTTCAGACTACAATACCTTTATGCGTGGTATTGGAGTTGCTCTGTCATACCCATTCGAGGGTAAAAATATAAAAATAATCTCATTAGGACCCAATAATATAAATGACTATACAATATCTTTTTGTAATCTTTCAGAAAGATTTCTAAAGCAAAAGGGGTTGACAATATCCTATTCAATAAAGTATCCTATTAAGAGTCAACTAGAGTTTTTAGAGAAAAATAAATCATCTATAAAATACTATGCCTTCTTTTCTAACAAAGGAGAACAAAGTTCGATGATGGTGGCAAGTGCACAAATGTCTGGCATAGAGGTTGGAGTGTTTAAATCTAAATGACAAAAGATCTTATATTTATTGATGTTGCTAAAGAATATGCAGGCATGTCGACTGCTAAGAAAAGACATGGTGCTGTTGTGGTAAGAAAGGGAAGAATCATTGGAAGAGGCTTTAATAAAACAACCAATGACCCTAAGACTGTTTCTGAAGAGCATATAAAAACTCATTGCTCTAGACATGCAGAAGTAGAGGCAATGAGAAATGCTAATTGGAATGTAAAGGGCTGCACTCTTTATGTTGCCAGAGTAAGTAAAAGCGGTCGTATTGGAAACAGTCGTCCATGTGAATATTGTCAGGAAAAGATAGAAAAAATGGGAATAAAGAAAATAGTTTATACGACAGGAGATAAAAGATGGATCTCGGTATATGGTCTTTGATTGTTTTTGCTTCTAGCCTTTTATTTTTAGTTAGTTTGGCTATTGCATTAACAACAGGACCTTCAATGTTAAAGTTCGGAATAGCACTGCTATTGTGGTTTACAAATCAAGTAGTGACATTTCTTTATGGATTTTATACAGATCAAATAGGTTTTATTCTGATGGCATTTTCAGAATTCTTCGTTTTTACCTTGATGGTAATTCTTTCATACAGAATATTAGGACAAAATGATAATTCAAACTCTTCATGAGATGGAAACAATAGTGGAAAACAATGACAGCCTTATATGGAACAACTATGATGTTTGTCATCTAGTTGAAGATAAACACGGAGACCTCAACTCTTGTGGAGTATACATAGATGGTTCTTGGTATATAAGAACCGTCTATCCAATTCAACGAACCGGCTGGGAAATACCGGATAAATTTATAAAATAGGAATAACATGACACCTTCTTGGACAAAAAAGGCATTATGCCTAAATATGGATACAAATATGTTTTTTGAAAAATATGAAGAAAATCCAGATGTTTCTCTTGCTGTTGATATTATGTGTAATAGGTGCCCGGTGCAAAGAAAATGTTTTTCATATGGAATAACAAATAAAGAAATTGGAGTTTGGGGTGGTGTATACTTAGAAAATGGAGAAATATCAAAGGACTTCAATCTTCATAAAGAAGAAGATGATTGGGCAACATTATGGACTTGTCTAACGACGGATAGTAAGATATAATGTACACAGAAAATATGAAAAAGGCAGTAAGGTCAGTTCCAGTTCCATCTGATTTCATGATGGATGTAGTAGAATATCCCACACGTCCACCATTTCTAGCATTAAGATTTTATGAAAGTCAATGGGCTCAATATAATGATTTAGAAAGACTAAGATGTATAGCATACCTCAACACAATAAAAAAAGTTTTACAAAGTTTTGGATGTATGGTAGCATTGGACCCTGTAATAGATGTAACAAAAATACCTTATGGTGGATTTAAAAAAGAAGAAGAGTAGTTTAATAGCGAAAGGAATATGAGAATGAATTCAATTATGATTACTTCAATTGGTAACCTTGTTAGAGATCCAGAGGTAAAGGGAAATTCAAATAACATTACTAAGATTCGCATTGCCAGCACAGAGCGAGTTCAGGATAATGGAGAGTGGAAGGATGGCGATACAACCTATATTGATGTAGTTTGTTTCAGCAATCTTGGTCAGAATGCTCGCTCTTTGAGAAAGGGTGACAGAGTTATTGTTCATGGTCGCCTGAAGTATCGTGAATTCAAGCGTTCAGATGGTTCAAATGGACACGACTATGAGATTGTTGCAAACGATATTGGTCTTTCAATGACCAAGGCTTCTCAGCTTTCTCGTGCATCAAATTCATCGGGAAATGATTCCTCAACAATTGTAAATAAGGAGGGAGACCGCTGGGAGTAATTTTATGGGGGCGCCATAAACGCCCCCATATTATTTCCATGGCATAAAAATGGAACTAATAGATAAATCATCAATTATTTCTCAATTTATAGTAAAGAATAATCCTTCAGAATATAAAGAATTTTTTCAGTATAATGATTTGGGAATTCCACTTTCTTTCTGTCATGCATATGAAATATGCGAGCCCACTTCTCAGGGTAAAGAAATAATAGAAGAAACTTGGATTAATCTATGTAATATACTTGGAGTTAATCCTACTTTAGATTATGACTCTATTGATGACATGATTGGAAACTAGCATGTATAACACAATTATATTAACAAATACTCATAGAGATCCACTTGCAGTTCCTCATTTCAAGCACAAGAATCCAATAATATTTACTTCTGATGACTGGGAATATAATCCACCTGATAACAACTTCCCTCATGGAAATGAGATAGGTCATTATCGAGCATTTAGATCTCACTGCGAGGGTCTTAAGATGATGAATAAGCCTGTTGCACTTATTCTCGAAGACGACTGTATTCCAGATTATACAAAAGATTGGCAAGCCGCTATTGATTCTGCATACAAGGTAGTAACTGATTATGACTATGATGTTGCCTGTCTATATCTTAATCCTGACGGACAGCATCCAAGAACAGATGGCAATCATTTTGTTGTTGATGGAATTGACTGGTATTCACCATCTAGAATTGGTTGGTATGTCGGACTTACATGCTACATGATAAATAGTAACGGTGCTAAAAAGTTTCTTGATGGAGAAGACTTTAGTCACAGAATTCCAGATGACTTATATTTTTGGCAAACAGGAATTTTCAAGTATGCTGTATCTGATCAGACATACTTTATTCACGACAGAAGTCAGGGATCACTCATTGATAATGCAAAGATATGATAACAATAGCTTGTCTAGGAAATGGTGGTAGATTCGGCAACCAATTGTTTCAGTATGCGTTTGCACGAGCGTATGCTGAATCAATTGGTGCTGAGCTAAGAACTCCAGATTGGATCGGCCGCCATATATTTAAAAATATTAATGAAGAAATTATGACAGATGTTGCTGGCCCATCAACAGAATATCCAGATTCTGACAATGTAAATCTTGACGGTCATTTTCAACAACCTCATCATTTAAAATATTTATCACGATCTAAAGTAAAAAAGTGGTTCACATTTAAAGACAAGCTAGATATACCTTCTTATGATCTAGTGTTTCACAAAAGAAGAGGCGACTACATAGCATTTTCTCATATTTTTGCTACAGTAACAGATGATAGCTATACTCGTGGGGCACAGAGTCACGGATTTGATCCGTCTTATGCATTATGCCTAGATGATTCAAGAGACCAATCTCTTATTTTTGAAGACTTTAGATTGATGATGAATTGCAAAAATTTATTTCGATCAAACTCAACATTCGCATGGTGGGCTGCAACTCTGGGGAACTGCAAAGTATACTCACCTATTATTAATAATAAAGTTGGAATTATCAATGCCGATTTTGTTAAGGGAAATGATCAGCCACTTGGTATATTTACCGGGGAGATGAAAATATCAAAATGAATATTCATCATTATTATCACGTATATGCACTTGGAAACTGGCAGCAACCACTTAATGAACACATCGATGCTGTAAAAATGTCTGGATTACTAAATGCCATCGGGCATATAAAAATAGGAATTATAGGATCTGAGCCTTTAAGAAATAAAGTATATGAATTCTTAGATTTACGCAAAACGCCATATGAAATTATTGCAGAGCAAGATAATGGATGGGAACAAATGACTCAAACAAAAATATATGATGATTCCCATAATAATGAAGGGGTTGTTCTTTATGCTCATACAAAGGGTGCTGCCAATCCTCATCAACAAGATATGAATGAGGTCAGTGCATGGAGAAGAACAATGTGCTATTACAATATTATAAACTGGCGTGATTGTGTTGAATCGCTAAAAACAAACGATGTTTGTGGAGTATACTGGATGGAAATGCCAACACAGCCAGAACATTTTGATCACAAATGGTTTTTCGCTGGAACATATTGGTGGGCAAGAATGGATTATATTCGCCAGATTCCTCCGCCATCTATGAAGAATAGGTATAATGCTGAGGGATGGATTGGAATGTCTCCAAATAACATAAAAGTAAGAGATTTTGCTCCGGGATGGGATGATGCAAGAAATAATAAAACATACTTTCCACCAATGCAGGAATCTTTTATATATTAGTTAGTGGTGTATAATATCCTTATTAAGGAGGAAGTATGAAAAAGGCGCTTGTTCTTGGTGGTGCAGGTTTTATAGGTGGGCACATGGCAAGATATCTTGTAAAAAATGGTTATATGGTTTCATGTGTTGATCTAAAGCATGACTTTTCTAGAATGGAAAATGGAATTGAGTTCGATGGTCCTAATGTACTAACAATAGGAGACCTGTCTGACAGAGATGTTGTTGAGGAGATAATGCTTGTCAATGGAGAACAGTATGATGAAATATATCAGTTTGCTGCTGATATGGGTGGGGCAGGATATATTTTCACAGGAGAAAACGATGCAAATGTCATGCACAATTCTGCAACAATAAATCTTAATGTTCTTGACGAAATGGTAAAAATAAAAGAAAGTAAAAGAAGCAAGTATAAAAATACAAAGATATTTTATAGTTCAAGTGCATGTATATATCCTGAGCACAATCAAACAGATCCTGATAATCCTGAGTGCAGTGAGCATTCAGCATATCCTGCTAATCCAGACAGTGAATACGGATGGGAAAAACTTTTTAGCGAAAGACTTTATTTATCATATTATAGAAATTATGGTATTCCAGTAAGAATTGCAAGATATCATAATATCTTTGGTCCATACGGAACTTGGAATGGTGGACGTGAAAAGTCTCCTGCTGCCATATGTAGAAAAGTCGCCATGGCAGAAAACAATGGCCAGATTGAGATTTGGGGCGACGGCAATCAAACAAGATCATTTCTATATATAGATGAATGTATTGAGGCAACATACAGATTAATGCAGTCTGATTTTACCGGCCCTGTTAATATTGGATCTGAAGAAATGGTAACAATAAATAAACTTGTAGATATTGTTTGTAATATTGCAGGAAAAAATCTAGAAAAGGTACACGTTGACGGGCCAACTGGAGTAAGAGGAAGAAACTCAAACAATGATCTTATAAGGGAAAAACTTGGTTGGGATTATTCAATGAGTCTTCAAGAAGGACTTGCAAGAACTTATCGCTGGATCAATGATCAAGTTATAAGAAATAAACAAAATTTGGATAATTGATAATGACAAATGTTCAAGATTTTAAGTTTTCTCAGCAAAGAAGAGTTGGATTTGGTGCTCACTTTCAAATAGTTTTGTGCTTGATTGATTATTGTCTTTCAAATCAAATCCGATTTGAAGTAGATGTCAAAAATGAAACATATAGCCCTCCCGGACAAAATACTTGGGACATTGTATTTGAGCAGCCATTTAAAGACGTTGATCCTAAAGTGATAATATCTGATCAATTTAGTCAACTTCCAGGGTTTACATCAGGCTATTGGCATCTCGGCTATCCATCAAGTGAAAGAGAAAAGTTCAGGGATCGTGCGTTTATAAAAAAGTATAGACGGATATGCAAAAACCATATATCAATAAAACCTGATATTGCCAAACAAATAAAAATGTCTATTAAGGATAAGTCAATAAATGATGCTCTAAGAACAGGAAAAGTCTTGGGTATTCACAAAAGGGGGCGAGAGCATCTGACAACTGGTCATGCATCAAATCAGGAGCAATTGCTAACTAATGAAGGCGTTTTTTCATTAATAGATTCTGAAATTCATAAGTATAATTATTTATTTTTAACATCGGACGAATATAGTACATACCTTGACTTCAAAAATAAATATGGAGAAAAACTTATTATTTTTGATGATAAGTCTCAATATGTTGAAAGCAAGGTTGACATAAATTATCTTCCAAAATCAGATGCCGAAAAGATTCAGTCATTGATTGATTTGATTACCGAGGTAATAATTTTATCAAAGTGTGATAAAATGTACCTAATGAACAGCAACGTTTCTCACATGGCACTATTCTTTGCGAAGCATTATAAATTTGAATTTTATGATGAGCATTTGATTTATAACTAGGAGAAGTTATGAAAATTAAAATAGATAAAAACAAAGTTAGAGAAATTAAATTTGATTCCATTGCCGAGTACTTGCCACACTATCAAGACGAATTCAAGGAAATGAATAATGACCCATATAGTCTATATGCTTATGTTTCAACGCTGTTTAAAAATAAGGTGATCTTAGATGTTGGGTCTCGCTATGGTCTCTCGGCTCTTGCATTATCGTATAACAATCTAAATAATGTTATTTCTTATGATGTTGTTGACACAATTCAGTCAAATATTAAGAAAGATAACATAGAATTTAAGATAATGGATTTTAGAAATGATAGCTCACTGAATTTTCAACAAATTCCTGTTATTATGATTGACGTCGATCCTCATGATGGTATTCAGGAAAGACAAATGATGTCCTTTCTTCATGAAAAGAATTGGACTGGTATTTTACTTCTTGATGATATTTCAAACACATGGCCAGAAATTAACAAGTGGTGGAATGAGATTGAGTATGAAAAGTATGATTTGACAGACATTGGTCATTTTTCTGGAACTGGTTTAGTAAACTTTGGTAATAAGCATACAATTGAAATTATATAGATCTGGAAAATAATATGAAAAATATATTGGTACTGGGATCCTCTGGACAGATTGGATCATACTTATGCAGTCATCTGGAATCTCTTTCATATGACGTATCAAGATATGATATTGCTGAAAATCCTTGGAATGATCTAAGAAGAATAGGAGATGCGAATATTGACTATGCTATTAGAAATTCTGATTTTATTTTCTTCCTTGCCTTTGATGTTGGTGGATCCCGGTACTTGAATAAATATCAAAACACCTTTAACTTTATAGATAATAATTCAAGAATGATGGTTGCAGCATTTGACAGAATAAAGATTCACCAGAAGCCTTTTATTTTTGCAAGCAGTCAGATGTCTAATATGTCTTATTCAAATTATGGAGTTTTGAAGGCACTAGGAGAGGCATATACAAAATCACTTGGTGGGCTTATCGTAAAGTTTTGGAATGTTTATGGATATGAGACAGTGCCTGAAAAATATCATGCAATAACTGATTTTATTATAAAAGCAAAATCTGGAGTTATTGATATGATGACAGACGGAGAAGAAGAAAGAGATTTTCTTTATGCAGACGACTGCTGCGAGGCTCTTCATATGACAATGAATAATTATGAAAAATTCAATTCCAATGATGATCTTCATATTACAAGTTTTAAATGGACTAAGGTTATTCACATTGCCAATATTATTGCCGGCCACTATAATGCATCTGTACTAAAAGGCAAGGGCACAGATATTCAACAGAATAAAAGAAATGAACCAAGCAAGTTTATATTAGATTATTGGACTCCAAAGACAGACATTTTTCTGGAACTGGTTTAGTAAACTTTGGTAATAAGCATACAATTGAAATTATATAGATCTGGAAAATAATATGAAAAATATATTGGTACTGGGATCCTCTGGACAGATTGGATCATACTTATG
>OGWC01000053.1_pt1 | contig 10374 bp, 7 predicted proteins | sample 1575941 | NCBI WGS metagenome assembly OGWC01 (sample SAMN07581552, study PRJEB24739) | freshwater metagenome | place: Singapore | collected 2015-04
CTCTCCCAGCGCAATATCTATTCTAGAAACTATGCCCGAAGATAAGTTTGTTGCTCTATTCCAGTCAGGGTATTTCTCGCAACCACAAGGATATACCTATGGTGGATACAACCCACCCGGTATGGGTTTCTACGGTCCAGTAGGAGGACGATAATATGGCGGAACAAACAGCAGGTAGGGCAATAGGCGAAATATTCGCCCAAATGATAGACTACCGAAAAGCAAATAAAGATAAAGTAGAAAACTACATTATTCAAACTTCTATGTATGCGTTGGACCCAAGAGTTCGTGCTGAAAGAGCAAGATATATTGCTGAACTTGAAAGAAGCAGAAAGAACCTTGACGACAGAGCACAAGCAATAGAAGAAGGAAATATTCAAAATGTTGGTAATATTAGAGAAACTTGGGTTGCTACAACTGGCGACGTAGCAAAAGTAGAAGCGAGTGCTATTGCTGACGTAGCACAAAGCGATATTTCTGGTCGTTATGGTTTAGCAAAAGCAAAGGTAGATGCTGCCTCTGCTTTGAATGTCGCAAGAGAAAAAGGAAAGCAAGATAGACAAACAAAAGTTCTAGAAGCAAACTTGGGTATTGTCGAAGGTCTAGAAAAAGAAGTTTCAGCAGCAACTTCTCGCGAAGGTTCTCGTTTAGACGGAGCACTAAAAACAGCAAGCGACTATGGTTTAGGACAAGGTTCTCCATTAGACCAAGCAACATTACAAACAATAGCAAAAGAAGTCTGGGAGAAGCAATACAAAGCGGACTATCTAGCAGCAGCGAATAGTCCTATGACCCAGAAGACCATTCAGCAAGGTTTCCAAAACGCTCTCACAGAAATCATCGCTACTAGCGACGCAAATACTCCTGCTGGTTCTACTGGTCTTGGTTCTGTTCTAGGAACAACTGGTTTTGCTGACTTGGTTGTTGGTTCTTCTGCTGGTGATATTTCCAGCGAAGACTTTGGTAAGTCATTTACCACAGTTAGAGAAGAACAAATAGCACTTCGCACACAAGACCCTGATGTAAGAGCAGCAGCACTAAAAAGCACAGCAAACATAGGTCCGGGTAGAACATTTCAAAGTTATATTGGAGCAATAAAAGCAGGAGAAGTTGCTGGTGCCCCTATCTTCCGCCAACTTGGTTTGGATAGTCCAGAACAACTCCCAGAGTTTTACAATAGAACTGCTTACAATAGATACTTACTTGCTTCTAAACAAGCAGACCCAACTGCCGAAGTTCCTTCTTACACAGAGTTCAAAACAAAAATAGGACAAGGTGGTGTAGAAGACAGGTTTATTGACTACACCAAGTCAGCACCAGTAGAAGAAACACTAAACTTTGCTAATAAGTCTTACATAGATATTCTTTTAGAAAGACAAGGTATAGAAGGTAGAATAGGCGAAGAACGCGCAATAGAAGCAAAAGCACAAGACACGCTACTATCGCCGGGACAACTAGCAAGAGAAACCCAAACAGAATATTATAGACAATATGGCGGTCCCGGTCAAAGACGCTTGGTTGCTGTTGAAGATAGAGCAGCAAGAATGCCTATTGAATATACAAACCCAGAGACAGGTAAAACTGAAACAGTTTATTTAGATACTCCTGAAATGGAACTTCTGTTAGGAAAAGGTAAAGTACCACCTCCACCTATCCCTACTCCTGCTCCTGTTCCTGCTGTTCCTGTCGATGCTGGTCCTCCTAGACCAATAGAAGAAGAACCAGAACCACCTCTCGACTTATCTACTCCCGATAGACCCGAAGGCGCAAGACTAAAAAACAGGGTTATTACTTACGAAGACGACCAAATACCACTTGGTCCGGGTAGAGCAATAGGCGAAAAAGCAAAACCAGATGTGGTTCCTCTTACCGAAGAAGAACTCAACTTACTTCCAGAAGGCGACGAAGACCTTCCAGAAGCAGGCGACGAAGCAACCCAAGCAAAGAGACTTATTGAAGAAGCAGGAAAAGTTCAAGCACAACTTCAACTTGCTGAAACACCAGAAGAACAAAAGTCTTTCGAAGATAAACTTGCTGAAATAAGCAGAAGAGCAAGAAGGTTGGTTGTTGATAGTCAAGACAACCCACTTACAGACGAAGACTTCGATAATGCTGGTTCGGTAGAAGAACTTATTTCAAAAGCAACACCAGTAAAACCTTTGCCTCAAAGTGCTACAACACAAAAAGCACAAGGTTCTATGATGATAGAAGCAGAAGCAAGTTCAGCAGCAAGTTCAGCATTAGCAGAAAACAGAAGAACTGGTAAAGCACCAGCACCAGAGAAGTTCGTAAAGAAAGCAAAGAGCATTCCACCAAACGCTATTGCTTTCCTCAAAGACCTAGCAACTAAAAAAGGGAGAATAAACGCAAGCGAACTACATAAAGCAGTAGTTTCTGTTCTTGGAGCAGATGCTTCCCAAGACGAAGTGAATGCCGCCAAGAGTATTTATCTTGCTTACGAAGAAATAGGATAAGGGGAAAGTAATGCCGACAGCAGTTCAAAGAGGTTTTGCTAGTGAAGACCTTTACAAGCAGTTTCTAAAAGACGCTGACTTACTAAAAAGTGAAGGTCTTATTACAGACGAAGACTATAACACAATAGTTTCAGGTTCTTTTGGAGAAGCACAAGACGCTTTATCTCGCACATACGGAGCAAGCGATAAAGCAAGAAGCAAACTTCTAAAAGTTGGAGACCTAGACGAGTTCAGCGATGTTGTTGAAACTCCGTCTGGTCTTGTCTTTGGTTTTGCTAAACCACCTAAAACAACAATAGGCGAAGAAGCGAAAACTGCTACTGCTGGTATAGGCATAGAAAGTATTCTAGCAGCAGCAGACGCACTTACAACTGAAAAACCAGTTCTCGGTGAAAAACCACTAACTTATCCACAATATCCTACTGCTGGCGATATTACAAAAGCAGTTGTTTCAAAGGCAAAAGAAAGAGCAAAAGAAGAAGTTCCTCAAATAACCTTTGCCGAAGCAAAAGAAGAAATAGAAACAGAGTTAGAGAAACCCAGAGAAATGGGTGGTGAAAAAGCAACTCCACTTATAACACCAGTAGAAGAAGTACAAAGTTTTTGGGACGCTCTAAAACCACAAACAATAGACCCAGAGGTCGGTAAAGAACTGGACCAAGGACTTACTTCTGTATTTGTTAGTAAAACAGACGACGGAAAGTATGTAGAAAGCGGTCTTGCTTATGGAGCAAGACTATTAGGAACTCTCCCAGAAATCGCTATTGGAGCGGTAGAAGGAGCAATAACAGATAAAGAACTTGGCGAAGCAATAACCGGTCGTGTAGCAAAAGGTCGTGGTTTTACTGGCGCAGGATACGACATAGCAGAAGCGTTGAGTGAAGCAACTGGTTTGAAGAAAGGTTCAGCAGAAAGAGAAGTTCTTGGTGAGTTGTTTTCTATCGTTGGTTTCGTTGGAGACATTTTAGTTCCACTAGACTTTTTCATAGGAGACGCAGCAAGAGCAGTAAGTACCGTTGCTGAACTTTCCAAAGTTGGTACAACCACAGCAGGAGCGGGACGCTTTGTTCCAAGTTCAGGACTTTCAGTTGATAATGCTATTAGAACAGGTGTAAATAACTTTTCAACAGAAGCAGGAAACATAAAAGCAGCAAAAGACTTTCTTCAAGAATATGATGTTGCTGATGATGTTCTTGCTGATATTGGTTTAGACTTTATAGCAAATGCTAAAACAGCAGAAGAAGTAAAAACTGCTAGAAACTTTCTAGACTATTCTGCTCGTAGAGCACTTCGTACTACCACTAGTGTAGAAGAACAAAAAGGTATTCTGGACGCTTGGGCGGAAGCAACCCAAGGTCTAAAAACAACAGAACCAACTGTTTTTGAAGCAGACCTATTAGCAACAGCAAAAACTCTTGAAGGAACCACTAGTGCTGAAAAAGGTTTAGATATTTTTGCTGAAAATGTATTGAAAACTTCTGGTGAAAAACAACTTCTTGATGTTCGTGCTCGCTTATCTCCAAGAAGAGTTTTACCATTTGGCGACAACTACATTCTTGGTAAAGACCTAAAAGAAGTTGGCGACGAAGCAAGAACATTATTCGAAAGTGTAAAACCACTAGAACAAATAACAGAAGCATTAGAAGCAGGAAGAAAACCTGTTATTGTTATTGGCGAAGATATTACACAAACTCTAAAAGAACAAATACCTGACGAGTTAGGTAGGCGTTTCAGTAAAAACCAACTTGAAGGCAAAACTCTTGAAGTTTCCCCTGCTACTTACAACGATATTATAACTGACTATGTTTTCGCACTTGGTAAGTCAAGACCAGAAATATTACTTGGTAAAGAAGTAGGAGAACAAGTTGTTTCAAAAGCACAAGCAGGCAGAACCTTATTTACAGGCATTAGCGACAAAGTAATAAAACCTGTTATTTCAGCAGTTCAAAAAGGTGTAATAAAACTTGTTCCTTCCGTTGGCGATAGACTTCGTGAAAGCGTAGAGTTTGAAAAGTCTCTTGGAGAACTTCCAGCACAAGCAAGAGAACGCCTACAAAAAGGCAGAGAAGAAATAGCGGGTATTGACGACTTCTTTACTAGGTCTGTTCGTCAAGGTATAAAAGACGGCAAAACAAGAGCACAAGCAACAGCAGACACTATTGTTGAAAGTTATAAAAACCCAGCACATTTGGAAAGAGTGGAGAAAGACGGAAAGGTTTTTTATAGAGACCCTAGTGGTTTCAGCGAAGCACTAAACCAAGACCAACTTGCTGGCGAACTCTTTGACGACTTTATTAGAACTATCTACGGCGGTGAAGAACGCATAGTAGAAGCAAGACAACTTATTACTGGAACGGCAATAAAGAAAAAAGGTCTTGACCCAGAAAGAGCGTATTACTCATTCAATAACCTAATAAACTCTGCCGAAGCAGACAAAGGTTTCTTCCGTGGAGCAAAAGAAGAGTATCTTGCTTTGGTTAGAGAAGGTAAAAATAAAGAAGCAATAGAATATCTTGGAAAACTTCATAAGTTTCTAGAAGGCAAAACATTAGAACTTGTTGATAAGCAAGCATTTAGCGGTATGTCGAAAGGTACTTCTAGAACAATAGCAGACGCAGAATACCTTGCTGGTGCTAAACCTGTTATTACAAGCGATAGGTTTTTACCTTCTTTGCTTTATACTTACATAAATAGAAAAGCAGCAGACATAGTTTTGAAAACTGTTCTAAAACCTGTAAGAGAAGGTGTGAGTAGTCGAGATGTTGAAGAGTTTTTGGGAGTATTTGAAACAAAAATGCGAGGTCTTGTTGATGACGCTGACCTTGCGAATAGAAACTATCTTGCTATTCCTGAAATAAAACAACAACTTGTAAGCGACTTTCAAAAGTTATTTGCTTCGAAAACACTCAAAGGCGCACCTGAAAAAATATTTACAACAACAGGAAGACCATTAGGAAAACTATTAGAAAAAGCATACGGCATATCTGGAAAAGACGCTGGGCGTTTAGAAAGTCTCCTAGAAGACTTTTACGCAGAAATAAGAGGAAAAATAGAAGATATTATAAAAGAAACCCCAAGACCAGTAGAAGCAGCGCAACAACTAGCAAGGAAAGCAGGACAGAAAAAGTCAGGGGTTCAAATAGTAGCAGAAGGCATTTCTTCTATTTTGGAAGGTGTTGGAACAAGACTAACTCCAAAGTTGCGTAGAACAATAGGAAATATCCCAGCAAATAAACTTTTGCTTCGTGGTTTGGAACAAAGTTATGACCTTGCTTCTACTGGTAGAACAATAGAAAATATGAAGTTGGTTCCAAAGACAGACATAGACGCTACTGTTCTACAAGCAGACACTCGTACAGTAAAAGAACTTTTAGAAGCGGTGAAAGGACAAGACCTTTCTCCAAGAACAAACGAACTTATTTCACGCATTATGAATACAAGTCCTATCGACATTTATGCCGGTGCTGAAACACTAGCAAAGCAAGGTATTCTTGCTGGTGCTTACGCTCCTAACTTGTTCTATCAGTTCCAGAACTACCTTTCAGCAGACAGCATTATCTATGCTACGCTTGGTCCTAAAAGGGCATTAGGCGCAGTTATGGATAAGTTCTTTCTTGACCCAGCAACCAACCTTGCTGTTGGCGACCTTTATGGAATGAAAGCATTTAGAGATAAAGCACCAGAATGGTATAGAAATGCTGGAAACTTTACAACTCCATTCGGTAAAGTTTATACTCCTGAAACTATTGCCGACATAGTTGCTAAACGAGGCATAGCACAAACAAGAGCGTCTTTGGGTCTTACTGAAAATGTTCTTGGCGAAATGATAAAATGGTCTGGTAAAAACCTATCAGGTCAAGACATAGGAATAATGAGACAAGTTGCTCGCGAGTTCAACCCAACAAAAGGAAATATTTGGTTTGAGTTCGCAAACTACATAGACACTAGATACAGAACTGGTGTTCTTATTCGTGCCCTCAAAGAAGGTAAAACTGAAATAGAAGCAATAGACGAAGCGCGTAAGTCTTTGTTCGACCACAATAAACTTTCTTCTTTTGAAAGAGACTATGTGAATAGAGTATTCTGGTATTGGAACTATGAAAGAAACTCTATTATCCAAACAGCAAAGAACCTTCTTACAAACCCAAGACGCTTTGTGAATGATGCGAAAGCAAATAAAATATTCTCACAAGACGACCAAGCACCACAAGACTTCTATAACCAAAACAGACCATTCCTAGAACTGGTAAAAGAAACAAAAGCAGACTACGCTGTTTATGGTGCGCCTGCTCCACAAGCAGAAGCATTCGCAAAGATAATGGACTATATGGCGCCAGTACTATTGTTCGCACAAGGCGAAGCAAGCAAAGGCGTTAGTGAAGTTGGTAAGAACTTTATCGGCCGTCTATCAAACCCACTAATGACTGCCGCACTTGCCGTTGGTGGAACACAAATAAGTTTTGGTGAGTTCAGCGAACCAACAAGAACACTAGACCCAAGGTTAGTTGGTTGGGCGCGTCTAAACCCAGAAGTAGGAATGAAGGCATTCGAACAACTTGGAATAAAACTAGAAGAAGTTCCAAGAGAAGACATTACACCAGATATGGTAAGTATAGACGGAAAGTTCTATCGTATTCCTTACCAAGATAAAGCAAGTCGCAGAAACTATAACTTGTTTATCGAAACTCTAAAAACTGCTGGGGTTCAAAGACTTATTAGAGACTATGCTCCACTAGCAGTAAAAGGTCAAGAAGGAGAACAAACTCCTGTTTCACTAGAAGTCAATACACCTTTGTATGAGTTGCTTCGTGGTCTTGGTATGATAAAAATACAAAGAGCACCAACAGAGAAAGAAGTAGAAGGCAAACTGCGTGAGCGTCAGTTGAGAGAAATAAGAGGAGAATAAAATGGATGCCGAAACAATAACCGCTATTACTAATGCTTTGACTGGTCCTGCTTCGGGTTTGTTTGTTATGGGAGTTATTCTTTACGGCATTTACAAAGTCGCCGTCAATCTGCTCTCACCATTTCTAACTGCTGTTGCCGACCATATCAAAAATGGTTTTGAAAACCAAAGCACTTCGCTTGCTTCGTTAGTCGAAGAAGTCAAAGCAGACAGAGAACACCATAGAGGAATGAGCGCAAAGATAGAAAAGATAGAAGGCAACATTACAACTATCAAGGACGACATTACTGATATAAAAAATGTAGTAAATAAATAACTATTTATTTGTATGAAAGTCAAGAAACAACTTTACAAGACAAAGACAAATAACTACACAGACCTTCTCTCAAAGTGTAAAACTTGGGAGGAGGTTTTGTTGCTGAAAGACAGCGAAGAAGAAAAATGGAGAACCAAGATAGTGCTTGCTGATAAAGACTGGTTGCTTTCTTTCAGTAATGAAGACGCTATTTGGGCGGACCAAACCAACAAAAAGTCGGTTTATGACGACTTACTTGACGAAATAGAACTACTATTAGAGGAAGAAGACCTAAACATTTTCTTACTCACATATCAGGGCAACGGGTCTCTTCGTTGGGTTGCCGACAAAATCGGCAAGTCTCACGAATACACTAGAAAGCGTTTGATAGAAATAAGAGTTATTCTCCAAAACAATCTATCTCCAAGATATAGAACTTTGGTATAAGGAATAAAATGCCTAAACTAATACCGGGACAGAAATGCCGTAGGGCGATGAGAGAAGCAGAACACGATATTCTTGCTTCCGCGCAAGCATTACTCGCCCATTTATTAGAAACCCTAGACCAGACAAAAGAACTTCCAAAAGGTTTCTTCGGTTCAAACATTACTGACTTATATCGTTTTATCGCGGAGCATAAAATAAACAAAGATGCTAAACCCACAGACGAAGCGGTCTCCGCTTTGGATAAGTGGATAAAGGGTCAAACGATAAACGACTATGACGAACCAGCAGAAACAACTTGAAGATATTATCCTAGACCCAAAGCAGTTTATCAAACGACTAACTATCAGGGACAAGCAAGGTAAGAACAGAGTATTTGGCGACCTTATTACGCCAGAGCAGTTGTCTATCCTAGACGATATTCATAATAACCAAAGAGTTGCTATTATCAAAGCACGGCAGTTGGGCGCAACAACCCTATGTCGTGCTTATGCTTTCTGGGAACTTTATACAAATAAGAATGCTATGACTACTGCGCTTATCTCAAATAAGTTCAACTCTGCTATTGAGTTATTGAAGATAGATAAACGCTTTCACGAAAACTTACCACCATTCTTACAACGCAAAATAAAGACAGAGAAAAGGGACGAACTTATCTTTGCTTCTAACAAGTCTTCTATCAAAGCGTTCTCTGGTGCTGGTTCTCACTTGCGTTCTTACACCTTCGGTACAGCACACATTAGCGAGTTCGACTTTATTCCAGAAGCAGACGAACTTCTATCAAATGTTCTTGCGTCTGTAAATGACGGCAAACTTATTTTAGAAAGCACTCCAAACCACTATGGTTCTACATTTCACAAGATAATAAACGACAGCGTTTATTCTAATGCGTATAAGATAGTATTCCTTCCTTACACTTCTTTTCCCCTTTACAGGAAGACATTACCAAAGGGCGGTTTCCACCTAGAACCAGAAGAAGAACACCTTATACACGCTCACGGACTTGACTTGGAGCAAGTGTTTTGGCGTCGTGAGAAAATAGCAGAGATAAAAGATATTGATAAGTTCCGTCGTGAATATCCACTCACTATCGAAGAAGCATATTCTCTTTCAGGAAAGAACTACTTTACACCTGACGAACTACGAGGCATTACCCAAGTTGTTGAAGTAAGCAACAAAGAACTATCTATCATTAGTCAAGTCGATTTTGGGGACGAATATGTTATTGGTGTGGATACTGCTGGTGGTATTGGTATGGACTATTCCGTTGCTTATGTTCTATCACGCAATACTCTTGCCCCTGTTGCTATTCTTTCGTCTAATAAACTTACTATTCGGGACTTCACAGAAAGAGTAATAAAACTATCTGCTGAATATCGTAATGCTTTATGTGTTGTAGAAAACAATAACCACGGTTCTGCTGTTATTGAAGTAATGAAGTCTTTGTCTTTTTACAAATATGAACCTTTTACAACTTCTATCAAAACAAAACTACAACTCTATGATGTGTTGAGGACTTACATAGTCGATGGGTACATAGAGAAAATGGATAGTATTACTTACAAAGAACTACGAGACCTTATCAAGAACGATAAAGGTCTAGCACCAGAACACCCTGCTGGCGGACACGACGATAGAGTTATAGCATTCTCACTTGCTCTAAACCGTATCAAAGACTATCCAAGACAAAAGACAACTTGGGACATTATCAAGGGTGAAATGAAACCACCACTAAAAGACAATAAGTTGCCTATTCCTATTCGCTCGTAATGACGAAATAAACTAAATAATGAGGAACGCTGTTTATGAAAACAAAAGACATAAAGTTTATTCTTGCTTCGCACACAGAATATTGGGACCAACAAAGGTTAGAAATGAAGGCATATTCTAACTGCTACTTGAAGAAAATGTTTTCTAACTCAAATGCGTCGCAACTAACAACCGGTAATAATGATGTTGTTATTGAAACTGCTGACGGATATGCTATTATTGAAAGTTATGTTTCAGCGTTATTTCCAAAAGCACCCGGAGTTATTGTAGCACCTGACGCTACTGGAACTGGTAATGCTCCTGTTGCCGAAGCAATAGCAAACCGTTTCTTATTTGATAAGTTTGCTCTTATAGAACAAGGACTTCGTTTCTCACTTATCTATCCTTTTGCTGCTTGGAAACTTGGTATTTCAAAAAGAAAAAAAGTTATTGATAGTGTCGATATTCGTCCTATTCTTCCTTGGTCGGTATCGTGACTGGGAAAC
>OGWC01000054.1_pt1 | contig 10357 bp, 24 predicted proteins | sample 1575941 | NCBI WGS metagenome assembly OGWC01 (sample SAMN07581552, study PRJEB24739) | freshwater metagenome | place: Singapore | collected 2015-04
TGTTGGCCCAGAAAGAGCCGCCCATCGACTTTGACTCGCCCTTTGTTAAGACAACTAAACCCGCTCAAGATGCATACGATTTCGATGTGCATCAAGAGCCACTCCTCACAACTGACGGCAAGAGGACAGGATACTTCGGCATGGTGCGCCGTGACACCGCCGAACCCATTACGCTCGGAGTTTGCACCGAGCAGTATGGCGTGGTGAAGAATGCAGACCTCATCGAGATGGTGGAAGCTAACCTCGCCTCTCATGACAAGCTCTCGAATTTTTCTTCGAGAAAGTTTGTTGTGCGTGACGGAGCTCGTTTCTACGCTTCCTATGACTTCCCCGATTTCAAAACGGAGTTGAAGCCCATGGGCAAGCGTGCCAAGGGTGACATTCTCGGCTTGCGCTTAGTTGTGAATAACAGCTATGACCGCAGTTGCCGTGTCTCGTTGTCCCTCGGTTTCCTTCGTCTCATCTGCACCAATGGCATGACCTCGCTCTCCAAGGAGTTTAGCATGACCAAGCGTCACACGCTTGCGGTCAACCTCGACTTCGTTGGTGATGCGTTGGCTCACGCTTGCGACAGTGTGGAATCCTCTGCCCAGATTTTCAACAAGCTGGCTCAGAGGGCGGTCACTAACGAACAGGGCTTGAACCTGCTCACCAAGCTGGAAGAGAAAGAAGTTATCTCTGGCAAGGTGCGCGAGGGCATCGAGGCCGTGTGGCGTAATCCCGGTTATGAAGAGGATACAGACCGCAATCTGTATAACCTCTACAATGCGGCCACTCAGTTCCTTACTCGCAATGTCTCTCAGGAGCGTTATGAGTATAGCGAGCGTGTGAATCGTGACCTGCTCAAAGTCTTCAGCGGGAAAACTCGTGACGAAGACCTCTTGAAACTGGTCGCCTAAACTAAAACATAAATCTTAACAGGTGCGAGGGGCAAAACCCCTCGTATCTTTTTGCTCAGATTTGATGGATTATAAGTCGTTGACTATCAAGCATTTGCGCGCGCGGGGACCCTTGCCGCCGCAAATCTTTGATACTTAAACATTTACAAGAGCTTGACATTATATAAATTTATATTATAGTTAAGTAGTGAAAGCAAAACATAAGGTATATTATAATCTACATAAACATTGTCTTTCTATTATGTTGAAAGGAAAAGTATTAGAGCATAGCTCAGAGTTTTTTCTTAAAGATGTTGAATTCAGAGTGAGTCAAGCTGGCAGAAACAGGGTATTAAAAGAAAAAAGAAAAAATGTTCACGCATTTGTATGTGGGCATAGAGACGAAGGATGGCCTGTTGATCAACTAGAGCGTCGTGTAACCTACAATCCTTACAAGTATAAATCTTTTGTTTATGCTGATACTAAAAAACCAGTATATCGTGCAAAATGGGCTGGGGTAATTGGTAGAGAAATTTTTGTCTTGAATTAAATTAAAAGTATAGTAAAATTATCTAATGGAAATCACTAAAGCCAAAAAGTTAAAGGAGGGTGGCTACGCACTATACGCAGTTGACCCTAAAACTAAAACCGAAACACAAGTTGGATATATTGGAGAGAATCTATCTTTAGAAGCGTGGATTCCCAAGGGAGTTAAAATTGAAAATTCTTGAAGAATCTTTTACTAGCAAAGGTTTCAAATTGCAACAAGTAAAGCGTGATGGCGATATTGCTATCTACAAGAAACAACTTGAAGATACCGAAAATGAAAACTTTCATTATGAAGTTATCGCAATTAAGCGTCATAATGGTTATGAGATCGCTGGCGTAAAGATGCCTCCAGCTGAAATGTATCCTAGCGATAGTCAATGGGGCGATTGGGCTTTTACTTGCACAAACATCGAAGATGCTAACAAGCGTTTTGGTGAATTGCAAGAGAAACTAACGAACTATAATGTAACCGCAGTTCTACCTAGTGGTGAGAAGCGTGGGCGTGGTCGTCCTCGCAAAATCGCTTGACAGAATAGCAAAACATATTACAATCACAAGTATGACCTACAAGTGTGCAGTAAGTGGTGAGGCGATCCCTCCAGAGAGAGTCGAGGCTCTGCGTGTCCTTGGCGTTCCAGAAATTCTATGGACTAAAAAAGAATTTAGTCAAACACGAAAACTTAAAGCAGTCTACGCTGGTGACGATGGTAGTAATGATATTATTATCTGCGACAATGTAGACGGCGGTAATCTGTTTGAAAACGAAACAATCTTGGAGACAGAAATTGAATCATAAATTTATCGTATTGCGAGATGGTGTCCGAGTCAGCGAGGATATGCACGAATCAGAAGCACAAGCAGAAAAAGAAGCTAACTTCTGGCGTGAGATTATCAAGCGTTGGCCAGACGGCACTAAAGTCGTAATTAAAAAAATCGGAGGCTGACACTAGCTACGGGCTAGTTAATGCGAGGGTCGTCTAACTGGTTAAGACCCTAGACTTATACTCTAGTCGCTCTAGATTTGAGCAAAATGAAGGTTCGAATCCTTCCCCTCGTGCCAAAAAACATTTGACAAAAAAACAAAGTATTGTATATTTAACCTATGATAAACAACACCTCAAACTGGGAAGCTCCTAAGTGGACTCCTTACTATACCAGAGTGATCTTTGGTGAGCGTAGGGCTTACATTATGGATGCTCGAATCCGTGAAGCAACCAAACAGAACACATACAGCTTGCAGGATCTTTATAGGATAAGCAAGGCTTTTAATGTGGCATTTAAGCTCGTTCCAGAGCCTAGCGAATTTCCAACGGAGATTTCGGCAGCTTAATTTATTGGGCGTATAGCTCAGTGGTTAGAGCAGGGGACTCATAATCCCTTGGTCCAAGGTTCAAGTCCTTGTGCGCCCAAGATTTTCGGATCGCTAGCTCAATGGTAGAGCAGTTGGCTTTTAACCAATTGGTTGTAGGTTCGAGTCCTACGCGATCCAAAAAATCCTTGACAAGAAAGCAAACCCTGTTAAACTAAAAACAATGAAACAAACTTATGACATTATTAAGGATAGTCATCTTATAGCTCCTACTTATCATTGGATGCTTAATGGCTATGCAAAACATACTGAATTGACAAAAGAAGATTTGGAGACATACTTCAAAGCAAGAGCAGGAAAACAAAAGGAGAAAAAAGATGCAACTCGTTAAACAAAACCTTGGAGCACATTGGGTAATTGGTATCAAAGGAAAGAAAGATCGAATCGAACAATTCCATAATCGTGTTTATAATTGGGGCGGAACAAATGGTGAGCTTCAATGGATGAGTGAGTCATTTGCATATTTCTGGATTACTATGGAAAAGCTAGAAAGAGTAATGTTTAAGTATGTTATGAATAGTATGTCAGATAAATTAGGGAAAAGATTTCGCAATTCAAAAGGCGGACTGAAACAAGTTGTTATGAATCGAGTTAAGAATACTATTAAAAATATACCTGTTGAAACTTTTGTTCGCACGGCTCAATGCGAAACTCCTTATTCTATCGGACAAGTGCAAGCAGAGAGACTTGACGAAGATAGTTGATTTTGTTGGCCCAGTAGTCCAACGGCAGAGACAAACGACTTAAAATCGTTCAAGTATCGGTTCGAATCCGATTTGGGCCAAACCTTTATTGCTTCCATAGCTCAACTGGATAGAGCAACGGATTTCTAATCCGTAGGTTGCAGGTTCGATTCCTGCTGGAAGCGAGAATTTTTCCCAAAAGATTTTTTCTTATGTAAGCTTTTATGTGAGATGGTTCGAAAGAAATTTTTGGTGGATTTTTCTTTTTATGATTTGTGGCAGTATATCCTGGGGAGCAATAGCAGAATTAATTAAAATAGTAATTACACATCTAAAATAATTTTTCCCAATAATTATCATATCTAAATATATTATTGAAATATAGGACACTGTAATGTAAAATATTATATATGAAGCCAACAAATAGATTTAGCAAAATAGTTGAGAAGCAAGTGCTTCAAGATCTAACTTCAAAAGAGATTCAGGAGATAGATGATTTCTTAAATAAGTTAGAAAAGGTTTGGCTTAAGTGGGTTAAAGAGCATCCTAATTGGAAAGCTCAAGAAGATTAATTTATATAACTAATTGATTATTAAGTATTTGCGCCGCAAGAGAGATTTTGCGCGCAAGTTGTTGACTGTCAATGAGATTTATTTCTTGCAGAGAAAACAAATTATGGTATGATGATTATATGAAGAAACAAAACAACATCACCTATTGGGAGATGATTAAGGGTCTGTTCTATTTTATTTTAGGACAGCGGTATATCATCAACTATAAGCCTTACAATGGAACCGAGACTTATACTTACATCGTTGGCGTTCCTACCACTCATTATGTCTCCAAGGCTGGAAACAAACTTTTCATTTCTTGGTGCTTTTCTGGTCGTGATGGTTTTGGTCATCGCCAATTCCGTTATGATAGAATTGCTGGAGGTCTCTCGCCAGTTTAACAACAGAGAGATATTTATAGAAAGGGCGAGACCTAAAAAATCTCGCCTTTTTTATTTGACGCTAAATTAAATTATGATAAGATTTAGATAGTTCTTTCCGCAATGAGTGGGGATGACTTCCTCCATAAGAGCCCTTGAAGCCCCAATGCCCAGAGTCTGAGGCAATTAAAGGTGGCTATATATTCTCTTTAGTTCTAGAATAGAGAGAGCGGAAGAATTAAATTTTATTGACATAATTTCAATTTATAGTATATTACAGAAATGAAAGACGTATCTTATAAGAATCTAAGAGTTACTTTTTACTGCAATATTCGCGGAAGAAGGCATAGATTTGGATATAATCTTGATAATTTTCCGCTAACTATTTTTGTTCAGAATAAATCAAGGATCTTTGTTAGACCTAATATTATAGACAGAATGATTAAAGAAATAGCTTCTCAGACTACTAGATTTCCTTATGAGTCTTTAAAGTATTATCTTAATAGAATATCTATTGTTGAGAGAAAAGCTTAAATAAAATTATCTTGTTCAGTTCGCCACTCAGAACGATGGCGAAAGTTCCAATCCAATAAAGCCCATTCAAATCCTACGTCGTGTCCAGCCTTTTCACTTTCAATCCATTTATGTTTTAATATTTCTTCTCTCTCTTTAAGGAATTCTTGATATAGTCTTGAATTTTCTAAAATTTTATTCATATCATCTTTAATACCACTATTCATTCTACTAAATAAGATTCTATATTAGATTACACAAGATTGCAAATAGTAATTGCTAAATAGATAAATAGATAATATAATAATACTACATATTGGGGCTATCGTCTAATGGTCAGGACTCCTCGCTTTCAATGAGGGTGTATCGGTTCGAATCCGTTTAGCCCTAGTAATTTATAATAGTTATAAAGCATTAAGTATTATAGATTTGCGCAAAAAATCTCCCTGCACGCGCAAACTGTTGATGTTCAATGAGATTTAACTACAAAAAAAACTTGTCACAAGAAAAAAAAGTGATAAAGTAATTTTATGTTCAAAAACAAAAAGCAAGCCGAAGCTATTGTCGGCACATTATCTAAACCTTCGAAGATGCCAGGTTATGCTTATTCAACGCCAGCCAAGCGTTGTATTATTGGTCAGAAGATGCGACAAGTGGCGGGAAGCATTTGTGCGTTCTGCTATGCGTTAAAAGGACGCTATGTTTTCCCCAATGTTCAAGCGGCGATGGAGAAGCGTTTTGCTTCACTCACTCACGATCTTTGGGTGGATGCGATGACTTATCTTATTAACAAAGCAAACAATCCCCACTTTCGTTGGCACGATTCGGGAGACTTGCAAGGCGTTTGGCATCTTGAGAAGATTGTTAAGATTGCTAAAAACCTTCCGCATATTTCTTTTTGGTTGCCAACTCGTGAGTATAGTTTCGTTTCAGAGTATATAGCCAAGGGCGGTGAAGTTCCTTTTAATCTTACTATTCGTCTTTCTGCTCTTATGATGAATGGCCCCGCACCTGTGGGATTGGCTGAAAGACTTGGCCTCTGTGTTAGTGGTGCAAGCAGTAAAGGAGAGTTTAATTGCCCATCTTCTAAACAAGGTAACAAGTGCGGTTCGTGCCGTGCGTGCTGGCATAAAAATGAGTTTGCAATTAACTACAAAAAGCATTAAGATGTTCCAATGGAAATTATTTTAATCATCTTAGGAATTATATTTGGAATTTTATTTTTATGAACATCGAAAAATTATTAAACGAAAACTTAGAAAGTTTTTTTCCTTGGACCGAGAACGATAATCCTCCACTTGATGCAAAAAAAGATTTTGTGAGTTACGAAAAAGAATTGCGGGAAGATTTTAGAGAATGGGCATCGTTATAAGTCTCTGATTATCAAGGATTTACGAAGGCGCCCTCCCTGCCGCCGCAAATTATTGATAATCAATCACTTGAGACCAGTCCATTGTTGCACTTTAAACGAAAATCCACTCTGGATAAACCAAAAGCATCGGTATGAAAACGAGTGACTTCAGTATCCTTCTCTTGATAAGAGGGAGCCATCTTGTCGAGCATCTCGTTAATGGCATCAGCGGAGTTGATGTAGTCGAAGAATGCTTCCGCATCAGCAAAGGCTTCGGCTGTGGTTACAGAGGCTAGGTAGTTGATGTCGTTTGTCATACTGGTAATGTATCACAGATTAAGATTCTGTCAAAGATTTTCTATAAGAATATTCCATTGAATGACAATATCTTACAAAGAATGATGGTTTTATTTCTGAAATGATTTGGTCTGCTAGACCTTCGCCGTGAAGGTTCCAATCACCTTCGCCAAGACAAGATTCAAGATTGTTTGAGAGAGCGAGAGATAAAGCCCTGCGAAACTTTTCTGGCTCTGCATAAAAGTAAAATGCTTTTCCACTTCCACGATCTTGTAATTTGTAATTTGTTCCTCCGAAATTATAAATAGCATTATAAAATCTTTCAGCAGATACGAAATCAGCCTCGATCAAATAGGCAAGGTTTGGGCCAAAAGGTTCAGAGAATATTTTTATTTTGTTTTGCATAAAAAAAAGATAGCAGATTTTTTTATTTTGTCAACATTTATAACTTATTGATTATTAAAGAGTTGCGCGGGGGAGCGTCCCTTGCGACGCAAATCGTTGATGATTAGAGACTTATACCAGATCTTTTAGTTCTAAGAAAAACGCAGAAGGATAGTAGAAAAATTTTTCGAGTTTGTAATTTTTTCTTTCACCATTTTTTACAGCGAGAGAATAAAAGATTTTCGAGAGTTGCAAGAGATGACGGCGAAGGTAAGTTTTCATATTAGAATATTTTATTTTGTTTTGTGTTTTGTAGTTTATCAAGTCTATCATTTCTTCCGAGAAACGCAAGCCAGCAAGCACACGCCAGAAAAGAAAAGTTTGCTCCCACCAGCCTTTCTTTCTGGTGAGAGTCGCCCGAATATGGGCGAGAAAGTTTTTCACTCGTATTGAAACTCGCTAGCTTCTTCTTCAATCTCTGCTTCTATGCTAGGCCACATATGGTCAGGGATAGAGTAGTTGCGGTTTAGCTTTTTATCTTTGGCGATTTGAATTGCCCAACTTAAACTCTGGAGAGCTTCGCTTCCATAGTAAATTTCTTCTTTGAGTTTTTGGATGCTATCTGTTAAGTCCATTTTAGACCCCTTCCGCTTTTGCGATGTCTCTACCGATTTCGATTGAGAGGTTGAGCTTATCCAAGAGATGTTTATTCGTTGCGAGCTTTGTGATGGTCACAGCGTCTTGAGTTGCCCAATCCCATCGAGAACTATAACCAGCACCTTGACTGATGCTGATTTTGATGAAGGTTTTATTGTCCTTAACAAAAAGGATTTCCTCTGGCTGAAGCCAAGGGGTTTTCGTTCTATCATTGGTCAAGAGGTAGAAGGTTCCGATTTCGGGTTTGATTGCTTTGTTCTTATCTTTCATAACTTTAGTCTATCATACTTTCTGATTTTGTCAACTTTTATTTTGCGTTGATTTATAACGACTTACGACTTTTCGGATTAAGTTTTTCCTTTAACAAGGCGTGAGCTTTAGCCTTTTGTGGATTGTTCTTTTTCCATTCGGCCCAACTCTTTTTGAGTCTAGCCCATTTCTTATTGTTATTTTCCCAACGCTGAATTTCCCACTCTTGGGAAGTTAGTTCTTTTTTATTATCTTTATTCATTTTATTTATTTTCTTTCTTTGATTAATGTTGCTTTGTTAAGGTAGATCGTTGTGGTCTTACCTTTATCCTCACCTTCGAGGATTTCAGCTACGGCAGTTTCTGCTGTAGTTTTATAAACGAGTTTTACTAAAACTCCTTCGTAGAGGTAAACATCACCGAAAAAGGTTAGTTCACCTTTGTTATCTCTGGATTCAGAGGCATCCAAGTTGCCTAATGCTTTACGCATATTCTCACGCATCAGCTTTCGCTGAAAGTTCCAATTTACCATTCTATGCATTGTCTTATTATCCTTTCTTAAGAGTTTCGATTTCGTCCATTTTGACGATGATTTTTTCCATCCGTTTTGCGGATTCTTGATAAGCCTTGGAGATTTCTTCCAAGCGGCGAATTGTTTCATCGAGGTTGAATTTGATTTTCGTTTTTGTTTTCATTTTTTTTCTTCTTTCTTTCTACCTTTAATCTATCACAAAATTTTATTTTTGCAAGATATTTTTTCAGTTAAATTTCATTGATTGACAACGACTTGCGACGCAAGGGACCTGCCTTACGCAAATCGTTGATAAACAACAATTTACGGAAGGATGATTTTAGAATGGTAAAACTTTAATCTCTAAAGATTCATCAAGATATTTTTTTGAAGGCTTGAAAAAAATCACACGCTCGAAAACTTTTTCGGTTGTGACATTTTCGGGAAGCGAAACAGTCTCGCCTTCGTCATCTGTTCCAACGATCAACGCTTTGCCAGCAAAGGGTTGAGAACCAATCCCGAACTTGAAGTAGGCTTGAGATTCTGAATCTTTCAAGAGTCCTTCATCGTCTAGGATCATGTCTATGCCATTAGCTAGGCCTGTCATAGTGATGAGACTGCAACCGAGTAGGTTATAGTAAGTTTGTAGTTTAGTGTCCACAAGCGTCACCTGCGACACGGTTTCGGTGAATGGGTCAATTAGTATTGCTCTTATTGGTTTCATGTTCTTAGTCTATCATACCTTTCTTTGTTGTCAAGTCCTACAATCGATAGAACTTGTGATTCTTAATTACCGCAACAGTCTGCTCTCCCCTCGACCACTTGGGCGACACTTGGAAGGTGTGATAATGGTTCGCACCATTCACAACATCGGGCATCCTTTTCTCTGCTACAAGTTTAGCAAGACGGATGGCGTTGTGTGCTTGTGGGTTCTTTAGAAGCTCCTGCTTTTTCGCTTCACTCACTCCACCATTCCAGAAGCTGAACTGCTTTGGTGCAAGGCAGACTTGCGTGGGCGTTTGTTTTCGCTCGATGGCTCTTGTCTGAATGACAGACGCAACGCCAGCCATGCCTTCAAAGCCTTCGCCTCGTGCTTCACCGAGGATTGTCAAAGCTATAACAAGTATTTCAGCGGTCATTAGTCTCTCCCTGCACTAATCGCACCGCAGTAGTCAGAAGGTTTCTCTGCTGTGATGCTTCCGAGGTTATAGGTGTCTGTGCTGATAGCTGTGCGAAGGAAGCGTCCTTCTTTGAAGCTATCGAACTTGGCTTGTGCCTTCTGCTTGGCAAGGTTGAGGAGTCCACCCTTCAAACCCTTTGCTTTAATCTTATTGCATAGGGTATATAGGGCAACTTTAGTCATCGCTTCGAGAACCGCTTCGGGTTGAGCGTAAAAGTAAAACGCTTTGCCGTTGCCCATATCGTGCAACTCACCATTGGTTGCGGCGTGGTTATACATCGCATTGTGGAAGTTTTCGATTTGGCTCTTATTGCCTTCCAAGAGGAAAGCGGTTGTGTTGCCGAAGGGTTGAGTAGTGATTGTGATTTGGTTTTTCATATGGTCTATATTGCTTTCTGGTTTGGTTTTCGTCAAGGGTTATTTAACGATGGGTTCGCTCATGTATTTCTGATGAGCTTCTTCCTTCTTAGCTTGAGCTTCTGCTACGATGTTCTCAAGGCGTTTAGCAGAGGCTTGATAGCCAGCCGTGATAGCCTCAAGGCGTTTGATGGTTTCGTCTAAGTTGAATTTGATGTTTGCTTTAACTTTCATACCCTTAATCTATCACAGAATAGAATTTTGTCAATAGGCGAAATGTATTTTTTTGTAAAATTTTTTAGATATAAGATTTTCTTATGAGATTTATAAGGACATAAGTTGTTTATTGTCAATGATTTGCGCGCGCTATCGTGACTGGGAAACAGATCGGAAGAGCACACGTCTGAACTCCAGTCACTCCGCGAAATATCGTATGCCGTCTTCTGCTT
>OGWC01000055.1_pt1 | contig 10351 bp, 25 predicted proteins | sample 1575941 | NCBI WGS metagenome assembly OGWC01 (sample SAMN07581552, study PRJEB24739) | freshwater metagenome | place: Singapore | collected 2015-04
TTTCGATTGTTTGCATTGTCTTGTGTTTCCTTTCTTTGTTGGTTTACTTTCCCATGAAATCCCAGTTAACTTCTTTCTCTCCTAGCATGACCCTGAGGGCATGAATGTATCCTTTGGTAAATCCAAGGCTCGATCCATCATATCCATTTCTTTTTTCCAGAAAGAATACTGGTTTCGATCACAAACCTTGTTTTTAATGGTTATCATTGTCTCCTGCATCACCTTAATAATTGCGTCTTTCGCCACCAGTTGCAGGTGAAGCTCATCCAGCTTTGAGGCGACTAGAGGAGTGACATCCTTTGGTTCCTCGCTGGGTGGAAATTCCACCACGATTCCACTTGCGTTGTTCATTCTTGCTTTTACTTGGTTCATAGTTTTTTTACCGAGTTGAAGCTTCAATTTGCTCAAGCCTTTGAAGAGAGTGCTTATAGGCCTCTAGTTTTGCTTGCTCCTGAAGGCAACGCTCTCTTCCTCCGTGGCCTTTGCTGAAAAACTCACACTGGGACTCAAGCTCCCTTTGGGTAATTTCAATGGCCGATTTAAGGTTTTCCTTAAAACTTCCGAGGACTCCTCGTAGCCTTATGACTTGATCGTGCGCCCGATTGCGCTCTGCCATCACTTGCAGGTGGGGGTCGTTTTCGATTGTTTGCATTGTCTTGTGTTTCCTTTCTTTGTTGGTTTACTTTCCCATGAAATCCCAGTTAACTTCTTTCTCTCCTAGCATGACCCTGAGGGCATGAATGTATCCTTTGGTAAATCCAAGCTTTTCGCTTTCCCAGCACTCCCCAACGGCGTTTGCACCCTCTTGCAAGCGATCAAGAGTCGCAGTTCTTTCTGCTATCAGTTTTTTGATTTGTCCTTTTGTCATGGGAGCATTATGCCTGATGCCAAGCCGTTTGGCAAGATTTTTTTACAAGAGTATTTCGCACTTCATTAGTGACTTATGCCTTGCCTCCGTTCAGGAGCTAGTTGGAGGTGTTGTTTTGGACGATCCAGACCCGAGCGTAGCGATGGGAATTGGCGAAAGCTTCAGCGCATTTTTCCCTCAAGAAGAATATATCCACGATTGGAAGTTTTCCTCTCGAGGCCTTGCGGGAAATGACTGCTGTGCCTGTGTCGTGAACCTGCCGAATGCCAACTCCCTCGATGTAAATTTTTGTGCCGTATGGAAATAGCTTGGGATCAGTCGCAACCGAAACTCCTTCCTTCAGCGTATATCCAGAGGCTGACTTTAGCCTGCTTGTCCAGTAATCCTCGTTGCGGTGGTAGGTTGTGAGTCGAACTTTTACTGGCTTTTTTTCAGGCGACAGAAAAAGCTTTTCATCGGCTTTGAGGTTTCCAGTCGCAGGGAAAAGAATCCACAGGCAGACGATGCTCGTCCATGCCACTGTATTCCTCAGAGACGCAGTTAAGAACTTCTGCATAGCTTCCCCAAATAGCAGAGAATCCGTGCCAGAGGTTCGGCGGGATCGTGAGGGTTTGCTTTGTGGTTTCATTGAGTGTGAACTTCCAGAGGTATTTCCTCTCTGGGCAATAGACGGCAACAAGAAGCGTGCCCTTAATAACAAAAAATCTGTCAACCTGCTTTTTGTGCATATGCCATGCCTTGATAACATCGGGGGCACATCCTGTAATATAGACCTGCTCGATCTTGCCAGTTTGGGACTTGCGGGTGACTTCATATAGCATTCCTCGGCCATCCAAGTGGATTTTCTTTTCCTCGACGAATGGTTCGCTCATTTTTCGCTCATGGAAAGAATCACACAGCAAATCATAAAGCCAGCCAGAATAACTATGAGTGCTTCATTCATTTCTTGTGAAGATTCAGGAAGTTTTCGAGGCCTCTGTTAAATGTCCAGTTAATTAAAGCCTTGCGGTCAAAAATTATATGGTCTGCTCCGTAGCTCGCCATGCTATCTGCCACGCTATCTGGAATATCTAGATCAAGCTCTACCATTGTCACCTTTCGTTCTGCGAGAATTTTGATAGTTGGCAGATCTTTCGCAGAAGCCTTGGGGACGCTTTTGATTCCCCAATCTTTCCAGCCCATTTTGAGGTTGGGGGTTTTTCCTTTCCACGCTTTTTCTCCCTCTTTGATTCTTCGGATTGCTTTTTTGATTGCTTTCGCTTTCTGTTTTTTTTCATATTTCATTTTGTTCATCTCCTGTCGCAATCTCTCCCCAACTATTGATCCTTTTGTGGGCTTTGACTGCGACTTGTTGGATATATTCTGGGTCAACTGTTTGTCCCTCCTCTGTTTTTGCCTCTAGGACTTTTGCCCTGCCATTTTGACAGGCCATCCGTGCAAAATACTTTTTCCCATTGTGATTGAACCAGATGCTTGTCGTCATTCAAGCTCTAGCGTTTTTGCCATTTCTTCGGTCACATAGGTAAATCCTAGACTCAAAATAACAGACCTCATTGGTTCCATGATCGTTGTCTCGACCAGATTCTTTTTTATCTGCCAAGTCCTGCCCGTGCGAACTGGCTCCTGCTCTGAGCCATTTTCGATTTCAATGAAATGAACTTCCCCAGAACTCACATGTTCTTGGCAGTCTTCGCATAGCTCGGTGTCCCCGATTCTATATTCCGAGTCACACACAGAGCAGAGATTATTCTGGTCGCTCACGAAGCTCCTCTGCCATTAGCCATGCTGGCTTGGGTAAAAGATTGTGGGAGCAAGCCCACCTTCTATCCATGTGCGCCTTGTGGTGGCATCCTTGGCAAAGCTGAATCCAGTATTCTTCATTGTTGAGCATTGACCCAACCCTTCCCTGCGAATGGTGGATTTCTGTGGCACGATTAGTGCATACACGACACTTGGGATTGTGTGCAAGATAAATTTTTCGCCTCTGGCTATACTCACGAAGCTGGGGTGCCCTTTTTTTGGATGCACTACGGATGCCTACTGCTTTAGCTTTTTTTCCTTTGCTCTTTCCTGAAAGTAGGCGACCCATTTTTCTGACTCCTCTTGGGCTAGCTTTTTGTCCGTGAAGTCAAAACCGCCTTCTGGTGCTTTGCCACCAAAGTAAAACCTTCCACCAAGTGGGCCGACCGAAAATGGTGTTTCAATGTATAGACTCCACTCGCCCTCTGATGTTGCATAAGGGAATACCCTATAGTTTTTGATAAATTTCGACAATTGGTTCCAGATCCTTTTTGATCAGCTCACGCCTTTCATCAGACCACTCCTCGATTGGAGTTTTGCGGGTTTCCTGCTTCAGCCAGCGAAGCCCCTCCTGCGACCAAGACACAAGGTTGAAGGACTTTGTGCTGGTTTCGCTTTCCTCGGAATACTCTGCCATTGTTTTCCGCATATTGATGCGAAGCTCTGAAACAGTCCAATGGTTGCAAGCACAGGAGCCTCCCTTTTCATGCGCCTACAATAAATCGCCCCACGCTTTGACCTTGAAAACACACCAGCCTTTTCAAGCTCATCCAAAAGTGGCTTGATCTGATAAACTGGTGCATTCACAGCCTCCGCAATTTCGCCAAGCTTCATTGGAAAGCCAGCACGAGTGCAAAGAACGCCATAGTTTCGCCACTTCCGCATCATGCCCAAAAGCTCAAACCACAGCCCTCTGGCTGAAAGAGACACGGATCGAACACCAGCGTCCTGACTCCACGCTCTCCAGTCCCAATAGGCTATAGGATATTTTTCGTGATAGGCCTCTTCAGACATCTTGAGGCCTATAATTATTTGCCCACTGCCAGTAGGCCAAGATTCCGAGAAAGCCATCACGAGCCTCTTGGATTTCGGAACGCTCCCAGCGATGAAACAAAATCTCAGGATTGTCCGTTGAGTTGAGCATAATATTGGCACATGGCAGGTCAGCACCATACGCAAGTGAGTAGGCCGACAACTGCATGCAGTAGCTTTCCCAAGGTTTCAGCTTTTTGCCTTTAGGGTCAGATGTTTTTAGGTCAAGCAACATAAGCTCGCCATTTTTTGTTCCATCCCTTACCCAAGCCAAGGTATCAAAACGACCAGCATATCCATAGGCTGTTGAGACAACAACGGTTTCAGACTTTTCGATCTTTAGGATATTTTCATTTTTCCATTCCCGCATAAGTTCGATTCGCTTTTTGTCCAAGTCATTTTCACTAGACACGCTATCAATATTTTCCCACAGACCATGAATATGTGTGCCCTTTTCCATGGCCTTAACGCTTTGCTCATTTGCATCTGTGTCTGCACGATCAATAAACTGCTCGTCAGATTCGCCATCCATCCGTGATAGCGTAAGCAGGGAAAGCCCGAACTGCTCCCGCTTATAGTTTTCAAGTCCATAGTTTTTGGCACATCCCATCACCGTTGTGACTGATGGAAAAGCCCCGACCTTTCTTGCCTCACGAAGCCCACCTTCGACTGGAGAACCATCCTTTGCGTAAAAGTGGCCTCCACCCTCCTTTTTTGCCTGAATCAATCTTGCCATAAAAATCCTTTCTTTTTAGGAAAGGCTGGGAACGATTAGGAGGAACACGGCCTAACCTTTTCAGGGCAACCAAAAACCCTGCCCAGCTTTCCAATTTTTACTTAGGCATCCTGACTCGCCATGGAGTCCTCAACCTCGAGTGCTGCCTGATCCAAGGCAGAACGCAGAAGTTCATCCTGCGGAGAGGTCTTGCCCTTGTAGGGCTGGGGAGTCCATTCACGAATCCACCAAGATAGGCTCTTTGGCGTTAATGTGCCCAAGGCCACGCCCTTTTGCTTTCCGAAGTGAATGGCTACGGAACGCCAATCAATCGAACCGCTAGGGGGATTCTCGTGCGATTTTGAGGGACTCTCATTTGGAATCTGAACTGGCGGTGCGTCAAATTCAGCCCTTCGAGAGTATCCTCCGTTTCGACCCATCGCCATTTCGCCATCGTCATCGTCATCTGAGACAATTCCGACAAGTGCTGCCAAGGCATAGCGTCTTGCGTAGGTCACGGCACTTCCGACTCCCTGCGGATCAGATTTCACCGCACTCACAGGGTAGTAGCCACGAATCCATTGTCCCGAAACATGGTGTAGCGTGGTTACCAGAACTGTTTGCTGGTTTAGAATCGTAGTGCTTTGGGTTACAACTAGGTTGTTTTTCAGAAGCGCAGTCTTACAGGCCTCAACGATTGTCGGAAGGTCTGCATACTTGCTTTTGAAAAAGGGATTTTCGGCATCCCGCTTGGCCGTCTTGATCTCTGCCGTGGCACTCACCAAGGCCTTCACAAGATCGTTTGTCGAATCAGACTGCAACTGCATTTCCACCTGGTTTTCTCCTTTCAAAAAGAGAACTCGAACTGGGGAGCCTCAACCTTCTGGGCTGATTCCTTTGTTTCCGTTCCCTCCTTCTGCCAAAAAAAGGAAACAAGCTTGTATGGCTCTGTGCCCTTTTTCGACTTGAAGACTTTATCAATCATTATCGTTCCGTCCTTTGGATCAAAAACCTGATAGCCGTGGTTGGGAACGCTTATGGTAAGTGTCTTTCCCTCGGCCTTGGCTTTCTCGACAACATAGGAACGAACATCTGCGATGCGACCCTTGAAGAGCCTATCGCACTTCACATTGATTGTTTTATGCGAGTTTTTTGATTCCACTTTTTTTGTAGAAGTCATCCCACCTTTTCTTGGCGTTTTGGCGGTTGGCGATTGTCTTTTTTTCAGACTTTGCCTTCCCGCCCTTTGTGCCAATTGAGGAAAGATAAACCTTGATGTCGGTGTTCATTTTCACTGTTTGTTTCTGCCTTACCGCTTGGCATAGGCAAGATTCTTTTAGGGAAGGCCGAAGGATCGAACTTCAGCCTCCAAGAATCAGTTTAGAAGGGCGACCTCCTTCACGCCAGACAGGGTTGCCCCGATACTGAAGGCTCTCTGCTTGATTTGGGAGCCTTGCCCAAGCCAGATGCTTCCGATGCGGTTTTGCTCACCGCCACGGATGCTCCGCTTGTGGTCAACGAACTCTGTGATTGCGTTGTACGCACCCCACACAGTTCCACGCACACCTTGGATATCAGAGCCTCGGCCAGCCTCGACCAAGCCCATGATTTCCTCGATGTTTGACTTGAGCCGTGCGGTTTGCTCCTTGTCGCTGGCATCCACATTTGGACGCAGAACCTTGGCGACATACTCCTCGGTTTTCGAGTGGTTCAACTGCTTCTGCGCCATTTTGATTAAGACTGGCTTGGTTTCATCAATCATCGTGCCGACAAGCCGAATGGCATCGCCAGCTAGGCGAATCTTTCCAGCCACATCACCAGTATGGCGAATCTTGATCCTGTCGCTGTTCTTCGAGAGTGCTGCCCGAAGGGTATTCTGGCAGACCACACGAATTGGAGTGAACAGGGATGTCACACACGCACTACCATCGTGAGCGTGAAACAGGAGCAGGTAAGGCCCAACCTTGTCGCTGGGCAGAACATCAAAGTCCTTCCCCTCGACCTTGGCGAGCATCCAACCCCTTTCTCCCTTTCCGAGCGCACCGACAGTTTCAAAGATGGCCTTTCGATCCGTGATGGCGTGATCGAAAAAGCTGAAGGCCTCTTTATTCTGAAGCGGGACATAGGATGTTCCGACAACGCCAAGCACCGAGTTGTTGTCCTTGCGAACTACTGCCCGATGCTCCTCAAGCTTGTTGTCGAAGCGTCCTGCATCACTTTCAGTCCGTAGCCCCTTAAGCTCAACCTCCCAGTCGAGGCCACCCTTTCCAAGAGCCTCCTCCGTGGTCATGCGCTTCTGGAGCCTTGCTCCAAGGCCATGCCAAGGGACTTCCCCAGCATAGGCCATGCTACTTATGTTTGCTGGCATTTACTTTTTCTCCTCTGGTTGTGGGCAGAAGGTTGATTCGAGAACGCTAATGGCTCTCTCGATTCTCTGCCGAAGGTCGTCATGTGTTTTCGCATCCTTAACTGCAAAGCGAACATTTGACTCAAAGGCTTGATAAGCCCTCAATGTTTCATACGGAACCTCACTCGGAACCTCAAACGACATCTTCATTTTTTCTCCTTGTTGAGGCTTTCAACTGTTTCAGTTGCGCTCTTGATTGTTTCAATAAGCCTTGGCTGATTCTGTAGCCCAACAGCCATAACCACATTGATGAACTGCTCACGAAGAACCTTGTTCTCATGCTCGAGCCGTGAGATTTTCTCACAAAGCTCAACCTCCGAGAGCGTATCAAAGCCCATCACTTTTTCTCCTTCCCACCCTTTTTGGATGTATCAACTTTGACTCCTCGCTTCTGCTTGTAGCCGTCACGCCACACCCGATTCCGCATTGTGTTTTTATTTGCCACTTTTCTTCTTTCCTTTCTGGTTAACTGCGTTTTCCAACTCTGCAATTCTCTGCTCGAAGCTGTGCATTTCGTCTGCCCATCCATCAATAAAGTAGAAAAGCGACTTACGCACATAGATGTTTGCATCATATGGCAGGTTTTCATGGTACTTCTTGGCTGAAAAGTGAACAGCCCTCGAAGCAAAGAGGATGCCCCTCAAAAGCTGGATGCCCTCTTTTAGTTTTTTTATTTGTTCTGCTTGGTTGTTTTTCATTTAGTTTTCCTCCTTATGCTATATCCGAAGCGGTTTGGCAAGACTTTTCATAAAAAATCTTTATTTGTGCCTGCGAAAGTCCAACCCTCTGCCTCGAGTGGTAGGAGCCAAAGTCATAACCGCACCAATACGCCAGCTTGTCTGTGTTCTTAATTTTTTCCTCTGTTTCGTCTAGGGGATAATCAATAGTCCAAAACCTTCTGCCAATGTAGTAGCCTAATGCGAAGGCTTGGCGTTCAGCCTCTGGAGTCCGTAGGCAATCTAGGCCAGTTCCAACCCTTGGCTCTGTGTAGGGATGCTCTCGTCTCATGTTGCCTTTTCCCCAAACACCTCACGCCTGTCCTCATCCGACCAAAAGCCCTTCACTTCCAATGTGGAGCCTTTCTGGATAGACGGAAGTTCTCGGTGGCGTGGCTCCTTGAGTTCTTTTAGCTCTTGTACCAGTTTTTCATTTTGCTCCCGAAGGCCTTTATTTCTTTCAATAAGCTGTCCGTTAGCTGTGGCTATGGTCATCATTTTTTCAAACAGCGCATCAAAGATGGCCTTGGTTGATGGCGACTGGTCTTTCAGTTTTTTCTTTTTCATGTGTCCCAAGCCTGTTCCTCTGCGCCCTCGTATGTGGCTCTCCACATTGGCTCTCGGGCAGATTCGATAAGCTCATCCGTTGCCTCAATGTCTTTTTCACCATCCGAAATAACCACATTCCGAATGTCGCACTCATCTCTGCTTGAGTGCCACTCATACTCGGAGTCATTAACATTTACCTTGTAGCATTGATGGTCAACGATTCCGCTGGCGTAGTAGGTTTTTCTGTCGTGCTGGAACTCAACCGAGTCGGCATCAATCCATATTGGAGTATGCCCTTTCACGAATTGCTCCAGATAACGATGGCACCGAAAGCGATGCCCATTACTCCGAGTATCATTATTAAGTCCATGGTTTTTGCTCCTTTCTTTTTAGCCACCAATTCCAGTTGCAAAGCACGAGCAGAAGGAGAAGCCGAATCTGTTTGTGAAAAGACTCGGATTCCCGACATCAGCCGATGCCCAGCCAAGGGTAAATCTGCCGTAGTTGAGACTGATCGAGAGGCCGTCCTGCTTTGTATAGGTAACCCTAAACCCGACACACCCATCGCCCTCGGTGGGAAAACAAGACGGAAGGCTAAAGTCAAAAGACCACCTATCGGCCTTTTTATAGACTGGGAAGGTCAGGTAAATATCCTCCTCAAACCTTGCGCCTGTGTGTTCCTCCAGAGAGTCTGGATGCAGAATTTCAATCTCCAGAAGCCGTGCGGTTTCTGGGAAGGTTTTTCCCTCGAAGTTTTTCCAGTTGCGATTTTGGGTTAGGCTTAATTTCATTTGTGTGTTCTTTCTTGGTTTGGGTTTAGCCATTCATGCTTGGCGACCACCTGCAAAAGTAGTCGTTATACTCGCTGACCAAAATCCAGCCACCGCCCCACCGCATGCAATACTCGCCTTCGATATACTCATCATGGATGGTGGGATTGAAGTCGGGTTCGGTGTTTTTCATTTGGGTTCTCCTTGGTTGATTTATATTTAACTAACGCTTGCGCCCATCAATAAGCTTCATTACTTGAAGCACTTTTTCATGCTTTTGATCCATCCACTCAAGCAAAGATTCTATTGTAGCCCCACCACCAGCTAAATAGCTTTTCTTATAGTAGGCTGACCAGCTATCTCTTTCTTGCCCAATGGTGCCAGTTAGACTCATTGGAATGCACTTGCTTTTTACAAACTTAACTTTTTTCCCTTCCCAATATTTTTGGTTTTTTATCATGGCATCATTATGCCTGATCCTAACCCGCTTGGCAAGATTTTTCTTTGACTTTTATTTAGCTCTTCAGTAGTGACTTATGCTTGTCCTCGAAACTAGAGCAGAAGTTTGAGTTGCTGTGGAGGGCCTGCAACGGTCCCATGCTCGAGAAAGAATTTCACTTTTGCCCCATGCGAAAATGGAGAGCCGACTACCTCCACCGCCCGACCATGACACTAATCGAAGTCGAGGGTGGAATGTGGACTGGTGGAAGGCATCAGCACGGATTCGGATTTTCCGCAGATGCCATCAAATACAATGTGGCATCCTACATGGGCTATCGGCTTTTTCGCCTGCCGTCTAGCCTGCTCAAGCTAGAGTATGTTGAAGACTTGGTTAAGATTTGCCTGAAGCAGACGCCTTCGGCGGATGGGTTCCTTTTGAGGAAAAAATGAGACGATAGTGGCATGTTGCCCGTATCATTTTTGTTTTTTTGTCAGTTCTGATTTTAAACTTTTTCATCTCAACCAGCCCTCTGTTTTTCAATATGGTAACAGTTTTTCCAGCCTGCTCCTCGCTCAAGTTCATTTGCTTGGCAATCTCGCTTAGCTTAAGCCACCCACTCGGAACCTCCTCGGTCTGCTGCTCAAGAACGCTTTCGAGAGCCTTCGCCCACTCGCTTTTCTGATTTCTTCTGAACATTATATTGCCTTAAAGTCTGTTGAAACAATCCACTCTCCCCCAACTTTTCTAGCTTGATGCACGATAAAGCCTCCGTTGTTTAGAAGCAGACCATAGACAAATCCGTTTTCTTGGGCAAGCGAAGAAATAATCGCACGATTGTACTCGTAATCAAGCCTGCAACAGTATTTGCTAACGGGTTAGGTGTGGTTAGGTTAGGGGATAGGGATACAAGAAATGATGCGATGGTAGAAGAGAAAATATTCCATTTATTGATCCCAGGTGGGCAAATGTTATGACAAATGGTCTACCTGATGGAGTGCACCCATTACAACCGTATGGAACAGTAATTACAGAAGAAATTGCATATCAAGCCC
>OGWC01000060.1_pt1 | contig 9985 bp, 15 predicted proteins | sample 1575941 | NCBI WGS metagenome assembly OGWC01 (sample SAMN07581552, study PRJEB24739) | freshwater metagenome | place: Singapore | collected 2015-04
GTTTCCCAGTCACGATAGCTCAGAATTGCCAAGACGTCTTGCGGCAATTGGAAGTCCAAGAGAACCCGTTGCGTTGTTGAAAATAGAATTGCCATTATTATCTACTATAATTGAAGATACTGCAAGTTCCCTTTCTACGTTCTCGATCCCGTCAGTTTCTATCAAAGGAAGCGGTTGCGCCACATTGTTTTCATCTTGGCCAAAAACATTCGCCGTCACCGTCCCCGCAATGGTCTGGGTGGCGGGGAAGTTGGAGATGGTGACTGAACCAGATATGGGCTGTGTAAAAGATGAGCCGTCCACTCGCATGGCTCCAACAGAAGAAACATGAACTATATTGCCAGTTGTCGCTGTGCCTGCGTGACCGCCTATTTTAATAAAATTACCAGCCGCAGAAACTCCCTCTGTGGCAACAGTAGATTGCAACAAACCAAGATTCCCAACACAGACTGTGCTTCCGCTCACCGCACTTGTGATATTGGAGATTGCCGTGGAGCCTAGAGAGACAACCGTATGGGCAACAATATGTTCCCCCCCTGTGACTACTGAAGAAAGCGTGGTTGCCGACTGGTTGCCGTCTAAAACTGGAAGTGCCATTTAATTCAATCTCCTTGTTAAATTGCCCCGATATATTGGGAGTTGCGATGGTCGGAGAAGTCAAGGGAGGCAAGGTAGTATGTTCTTGTCGCAATCACGCTTAAATTCAATCCCCTTACCCAAGCCCTTTTATCTGTTCTTATAGTAGGACTTTGGCTTGTTATCCTCGCCATATAAACCTTTAAGTTGGTTGTCTCATCCTCAATTCTAGCCCTTAAAGTTTCTGATTCCTCATAGAGAGCCGCAAACACCTCAAAGTAATTGGATTCAAAGGTTGCTTGGTTTGTCCTAACCGCTGAATCTGAATAGCTTAGTTCTACTGGAACCTCGAACACCCCAGAGGCGGGAACGATAAGCTGGCTCCCAATCGAAGCCCTAATTGTTACATAAGGGAAGAATCTTGCTCCCCTCCTATTTGAAACATACACATTAAGCCCCGAAATTGGCGTTAGGATGGCCTCTAAAGCGTCCTCTATGATGAATTGGGGTGAAGTCATTTGCTAGTGCAGGTGATGTCTAGGTTGGTCGTTTTAACCCAAATCCGCCTATCCGTGATGATTCCCGGCGATTCGTTCATAACCTTGCATTGAAAGACCTCTAGGGTCGCAGTCGTTAGGATGCTTTCTATGGATGGGTCTTGGTAGAATGTTTGAAGAATGGCATACCATTTCGAGTCTAGTTCGGTTCTATCGGTTGTGTCCGCCCTAGCAGAATAGGTCAAAACTGCGGGGCATTTGAACACCCCAGAAAAAGGCACTAGCTCCTCTGAGCCTATGGAAACTTGGATGGTTAAGGACGGCAGAAGCCTTGACCCCTCATAATCGCTTTTATAGACATTAACCCCAGAAACCGAGATGGCCGAGGCAAGGCTATCCTCTAGTTGCCTTTCAATCCCTACGCTCATTTAGGTAGTTTGGTCGGCTATGTCGATTGTGTAGGAAAGGCCGTCTGGGGAAGTGCTAAAGTTTGCAATCATCCTCCCAACCCCCCCAATCGTTATTACATTGCCAATCGTGGGAACGGATACCGCTGTCGCATCCACAACCAAGCTTTGCGATACCCTTATGACCTCACCGCCAACCTCAAGATCGGTAGCATAGGCCAAGTCTGTGACCGAGGCTGAGACTGCGTTGGAGCCTAAACCCGTAACGGTTGTATATAGGTCGTTAATCATCTGCCGAAGGTCGGCAGTAAAAAAGGAGGTGGAAATAGCCCCAGCCATACCCCAAGGGCTTTGTCACCTTGTCAATCTAGCCTAGTTCAACCGTGTCCCAGATTTCGTTGTTATCCTTGTTGTATGGTTCAAGGGTCTGCGGGAAATACATCACCTTTTTCTCTTTCCTTACCGCCCTTGCGATGACCATTGGGCTAGAATCTATGCACCATAATTCAGTTGCCCCACGAATCGCCCTAGCCATTTCTGGAATGCTTGGGGCGGTGTAACATTCTAGGCCGTTGATTTTTGTTCCCTCCGGGCATAGAACAAAAAAGTTCTTTTCCCCAAGCTTCTTTCTGGCCTCAACAATGATCTCCAGAGGATTCCTTTTGTGTCCTTGGGAGATGCCAAAGGGGGCAACTAGGTTGTATTCATCTGGAAGCCCCTGAGCTTTTTGTTCGTCCAACTTATCAAAATTGATATTTAACGCATTTGCTTTTTGGATTAAGGGATGGGCATAGACAAACTCCGTCCAAGTCTTGCCGCTTGACCTATATTCAACATAGCGGTTAGGCCAAATCTCCAAGTCAATCACCTCACCTTGTCCATGCCCTGCCTTCACATAGGATACCATTTCAAACACCCCCTGATATTGGGCAAGGCAATCAAAGAAAACCTCGTGGCCTTGCTTGTGAAGATATTCGCAAGCCGGAAGGCATCGGATAATGTCGCCTAGCCTCTGGCTATATTTGATCGTTTTAGGTTGCATCGTCCACGATTGTCCTGTCTTGGATATGGGTAAAGAATCTGTTTAATCGAACTGGCCCGATTGTCTTTTGCAAATCATCCCAAGATTTTAGAAGCCCTGTGTAGCCGTAAAACTGCTCCTTAAATTCTACTTGTTTTGGCAAAGAATAGGCATAATGCTCAAACACAAGGCCAAGCTCCTCGGTGAAGCCTCTAGGTATTCTGGCTGGCTGATGATTTAGAAGGGGCGGCTCATGGCTGGTGAAGTGGATTTTTTCTCCCCATTTCCACGCTCTATACCATTCATAAGGATAGGAGCCTAACCCAGATCGTGAAACAACAACCTTTTTGCCAATATAGTAGTTGCAATGAAATTGAGCCGTCACCCCCGCTGTCCTGTCCTTTAGAAGATCATAGATTCTTTCTATTTGCTCTGAAGTCCAAAACTCATCGCAGTCAATCTCCATAACCACTCCATCAATCACTCCTACAAGGGCTTTTTGAATCATCTCAATCTTACCGTTCCAAGGGGAATTTTGGCTTACCGACAAAACATTGGGATGCTTTAGTTCCTTTAGATATTCGTGGGTTCCATCTATGGAAACAAAGTTCTTATGCCATTTTGAGGGAATCTCCCTGCACCATCTTGTGCAGTTCCTTGGATTGCTTACCCCCTCGACAATCCGCCATTGCCAAGGAATCTTTAGTTTTTCAAATATCTCAAGATGCCTTTGAATATAGGGAGAGCCGTTGAGAACGATGGTGAAGATGGTTAGCATTGTTTTATCCAGCATTGCTCTGATATTGAAAATCCAGAAACAAGCTCATCCACAGCTCGCATAACCCCCGGCCAAGTTGAAACATAATCATGCCCCGCAAGGATTCCGCCTTCCCTAACCTTTGGCATCCAGTTTTGAATATCCCTTTTTACCGCCTCATAGGTATGGTCGGCATCTATAAAAACTCCGTCTAGGGAGCCGTCTTCAAAAAGGTTTGCGGCCTCATTGGTTGTCATTTTGTGGGCGATATAGGAGCCTTCAAAAGCTTTCATGTTTTCTATGAATTTTTCATAAATGCCTTTCTTTGCTTCCTCTGTGTGTTCGGGAGAGCCTTGCCAAGTGTCCTCGATATGTATTGAAATATCGGGGCTTTTCTCCCTTGCTTTTGAGACAAGAAAGCGGGAACTTCTGCCCTTCCACGCCCCAAGCTCAACAAGGATTCCATTGGGTCGGGAATTGTTTATCATGCCGATATAAACATTGGGATAGGTGAACCAGTTCTCCCCAAAATCTAAATTGCTCATTCCGCCCCCCTTTTAATGCATTCTTCTTTTTCGGCCTTGGTCTGCTTTTTAAGGGCAAGGAGTTCTTCCCCGCTAAATCCCTTGGGAAGCATGATAAACCCGCCGCCCCAATTCCCATAGATTGAGTCAAGCGAATCGTTGGTTGCGGGAAAATACACGGCTCTATGATCTAAAAGCTTTTCCATTGCGGATTAATGATGGAGCTGTGGAATCCAAAGGGAATCACGCTTGAATCATACTCAGGCACATTGTGTTCCTTGCTAAAAAGGATTGCCTCTGATGGCTCGCAATATCTAAGGCCAAGCTCCTCCATCTTGGGGCGCATTTTGCCCGACACAAAAACATCGTCTGGCATTTGTTCAAACTCCTCCTTGGCAAGCGCATCGCAAAGTTTTTTGCTTCGCAGGGAGAACCCCCCATTCCCTACCCTTGATTGATATGGGTATTTATGAAGCTCAAGCCAGCCAACAGGCCAAGGTGCGCCCATATAATCATATTCAAGCCATTCATCTTTCCATGCCAAGGGATTGATAGGGTAGCCGTCCAGTTGGCAAACAAGGCAATGGCTTGTATTAAATAAATCTCCAAGCCCAACAGCGCAGAATCTATCATACATTTTCTTGTCGGTTCCAAGGTCGCTTTTTATCCGTATCGGACAATGGGGAAAATTATCCCTTAAATAGTCAGAGAGCATCTTGACCCTTTCGGGGAATCTGCCCTCAACTATGACAATCGTAACCTCCTTCATTTACCCCAGATTATCCGCATCGCTTTTTTTAGAAGCCTTTTTCTTTCCTTCTTTGGAAAACTCTGCGGTATATTTAAGGGCTTTGACGATGACATAGTTAAGCACCGCCTCCTTGTCGTTTGCGAGCAGTTCCATCCCGATTTCATATAGGTCTTTTTCGGCTTTGTCGTCACATTCAAACTCCATGAGGATATATTTTTTGGGGTCAGGCCATGATTTACCAAACTTAATTATGCCAAGTCCCTTCGTATCCTCGCCCTTCTTCATCAACCTAACTCCAATTTGCGGCTTTTCTTTTTTCATAGATGGCTTTTCCTTTCTCATAATATTCTGGTTTGTTGTGGTTCTTGATTAAATCGTCCGGCTGACCTCCTGTAAAGAGGGGATTTTCGTGCCTAAAGACAATATCCCTAGCCTCTATCACGCAGTCATCTTGGTAGGCTCGATCAGTAAATTCGTTGTCGGAGTAAATGCCGTCACTTTCTTGGTAAGAGGGGTGGAACATATAACCCCCTTGCTTCCTTAGCCTTTTTTGCGTCATAATCGCCATACAAAGCAGTTTGTCCGTCCGAAGCCCATCTGATACTGCCAAGACCCTTTCGGCCTCTACATTGTCGAATTTGGAGCAAATTAGGGCATCCCAGTAGCGAGGCGGACTCCAATCATCGCTCATTTGAATAATGATGGGGGCGTTGGCTAGTTTTGCCCCAGCATTCCAAGCGTTAATGATCCCACCCGGATTAACCCTAATCGCATCATGGGGGGTATAATCAACCTTCTCATCCTCATCAACCATGAATAGCCATTCAATTTCCAAGGACTTTTCAGCTAGCCCTAGCCATTGAAGCCTCCTTGCGAATGCCTGTTGCGGCCTTCCCCTAGTGGCGTGGATGATTGAAATTCTGGGTTTAGGGTATAGATTTTTTAGCTTCTGCGCCTCTTCTTTTTGATTGTGACAAAGCGATGCAATCCTATAACCATCAAGAAGTTGCCATTCATAAATTGCCTTTACTTGGTTCCAATAATGTTGGGTTGGTTTAGGCATTGCCATTCCCGCCCTACCAGCGTGCCAAGCCTTTAACCAATCGCCTTTTTGGGAATATTCGGCCATCAAATAAAAGTAGGCTTCCCTTCGGTTTGGGTTTAGGGCAATAGCTTCCCCAAAATATCTAAGCCTTTTGCCCTCTGGGGAAACCCTTCCCATATTGTTTAGAAGTTCGTATTTTAGGGTTTCGTCCAAGTCGGGGAATGCCAACGCTCTTTCCCCTAGTTCAATCGCCTTTTCTACATTGCCCCTCAAAAAATATTCTTGGTGCGTATAGTAAAGATGAAAAGGGGCTTCTTTTAATTCGTCAGCTAGAATTCTGTGGTTCCTGTCGGCTGAATCTTTCTTGTCGGTTATTGGCCTATGAATCCGCATCACCTTATCAATCGCAAGAAGCTTGTTTCTATCGTCAGGCTCTAGGGCTTCGTGAACCCTATTTTTCCACCTCCCCCTCCCCCTCTTTACCGCCATCTCCCTAATAGGATTTAACCCGGCGTTCTCCACCCAGTAACGCCAACAAATAATTGAGGAATCCCTTTCCTCTGCCAACTTCAATCCTTCTTGCAAAACCTCCTCTGCATTATCCGCCGCCACATCGTCCGCATCCACCCACATCCTCCACTCATGGTTACAGGCATCCATCGCAAGGTTTCGGGCGGACGCAAAATCGTCAATGTGAGGCCAGTCTTTTTTAAGGTTCTCATAATGAATGACCCTTGCCCCTTTTTCCTTGGCAATTTCCTCTGTTCGATCTGGCGTAAGGCTCCCCCTTGCAATGCAGACCACAAAATCATCTGTAAGGGGCTTAAAGGATTCAATGCAACGGCCAATATGGGCTTCTTCGTTCCCGGCAATCAAATAAATGGAACAAGGGATTTTCAAGGGATGTCTTTTGTTTAAGGGATGTCAATTCATAAAAGAAAGAGGGGCTAGAGTTTTTTAGGCTCTAGCCCCCCAAGGAACCACAATCTAGTCTTTAGGCGAAGTTCGTGGTAATACGAACACCCGCATTGGGGTCGATAACCACTTCGTCCGTGTTCATGCGAACACGAAGCACATTGCTCCGGCGAGCCTCATCACGAAAATTCTCATCGGCAAATTACGCAACGAACGAGGTAGGTTCCGCTTTTCGCATCCACATTCTGAAGGGGGAGAAGTTCCGCCCCGATCAAGCCCACATCGGCCTGGGGAGCCTCAATCAACGCTTGGTTGATATCCGCCCGAATCGTTGTTCCGCCAGCTACATATGCCATATAATTATATTCTTTCTGGGTTGGTTAAATTACTGGGTTAGAGGAACCGCCACCTCGACAACCTCATCGGCAAGGCCAGTCTCAAGGACAACGCCCACGATGCCTGTGTTAGCCGCCGCCGTGGTCACAAGCCCGGAACCAGTCGTGGCGACAAGGTTTCCAAGAGTAACGCCATATTCAGCGGTTGCAAAGAAGGTCGGGTAGAACAGCTTGACCGTGCCGTTGTCACCAGCGGCGACATCGGAGATGGTTGAGCCAATCGCACGAGCCGAGCCAGAGACAGCCGCACGAGCCGTGCCGTCCGTGTGAATCTCGACAAATCGGTAAGCCGAGATTGCCGAGGCGAAATTAAAGGTGCGAAACGCACCACCGTCAATATTGGTTGCTGACATTTTGTTTTATCCTTTGTTGTTAGATGTTCTTGATACCACGAGACAGAGCCTCACGGTATTCGGTGGGGTTGGAAAGCATGACCGCTTTCATGGCGTTCAGCTTGGAGTTCTTGTATTCGGGGTGAGCCGCCACAAGAGCCTCAAAATTCTTCGGCTCTTCCTTTTTGGGAGCCTCGACAGCGGGGGAAGCGGGGACAGGCTTGATGCCGAACTCGGTGAGAACCTTCTTAACGATTGCGCTCATCTCTTCGGTTTCGTCCTCTTTTTCCTTCGGCTCAACCTCGACCTCGATCTTGGGAGCCTCGGCCATTTTCTCTTCTTTCTTTTCCTCATCCTTGGGCTTCATGGCCTCTTCGAGAGCGGCCAGACGCACCTTAATGTCCTCGACTTCTTTTCCGTAATCTTTGTTTTCCATATTTTTTCCTTTTGGTGTCAAGTTTTCGCCTTCAGTTTGTGCTTCGGGTAAGTCGGTTGGGATGGGTTTACCGCCAGCCATATAACCCATCTTGATTGTTTTGCCGGAGCATTTGGTTTGGGTTTCTGCGAATCTCTGCATAAAGGCAACCATTTCCTCAAAAAGTCCATTGGTCGCCGCAGGGCTACTTACTAGGTCGGCGGAAGCGATGCTTTGGGGGCGAATGTAGTCCTTGCCGTCAATCGTTTCGGACTCGTTCACAAAAGCCAAGGAAACGCCGAACTGGTCGGGAGCCTCTGCCGCCATCTCTTTAATGAGTCCGTAGTGAGGAGAGTTGCGGAGAAGGCGAAGGTCGGCAAGTAGTTTGTCCCCTTCGATGCGGGGGTTCCTTGCGAACCCGACTACATCCCCAAGACCCGACCCATGATTCAACTTCGTTTTAATTCCGTTCTTGGCTTCCCTCATAATGCCAAGAGCCATCTCTAGGCTTTTCTTGTCCACGAATAAATCATGCCCCTTGGCCTCGCCCACCTCCAGGATTGATACCCCACCCAACTCCAGCTCTTCCATTTCCTCGTCCTCATCCCGGTAGGTGCGATACGCAACCGCCGCCCTCTGTGTTTCATCTGGAAACTTTGAAACCGCTTCCTCATCGCCCATGAAGCGACTTACAAAGTCTTGTTCCGATTCGTCTCCTCTGGGGGTGGGTAGGGGCATGATTATTCTCTTGAATTGTCAATTAGGCTATTTATATAAATCTCCATAGCCTTTTCGTATTTTTCTTCTGTAAAATCTTCTTTTAATATAATCATTCTAGTCCTTTTAGTTCTGGCCCATCTAAATAAAAATATAAACTATAAACATCGTCTGTGTATTTTTTCCCGCCTTGATGTCCGGCAAAGGTTTCCGCAACAAATTCTAATGGGTTTTTTGTTGCATATTGGCTAACTTTTGCGGCTGTTTCTATTGATTTGTATTTTTCACTTCCGACAAAGGATTGGGAATCCCATTTATTTATTCTAAAATCATTTGCTTTTTTGCCTCCAATAATTTGAATATGAGAATGATGGGCATATTCGTGAGCAAAAACATCCTCGCTAGAAATCCATTTCTCATTAACACCATTTTTTATTTTTTCTTGAATTTTGTTGCCATCAAATTCCTTATTGAAAACGATTTGAGTTTCGCCTTTGTTGTTTTTTTTAGCAACGGCGGAAACATATTGGTAATCTTTGCCATTTTCATTTACAAGATTTTCAACTGAAATTTGATTTGGCGGTGGTATTTCATAGCCCTTAGATCGTAGGCCATCAAAAGAGTCTTTTATTGATTTCGCTGTGTTTTCGTTATTTGGAAGCTGAACAGATGAAAGTCCGGCTTTTTGCATTTCTTGTTCTATTCTTTTAATTTTTTCTGCTTTTTGCTTATTTAGAATTTCTTTTTCCCCATCACCTTTTTCTCCGCCTGCGCAAGTATTTCCGGGCTTAAATCCACCCGCCCCCGTCCCGCAATCTTCAAATCTTTCTTCAAGAAGGTCGCCATCGGCCTTGCGGTAAGACTCCTTGACTTCTCCACCGCCAGCCATTTTGAGAAACTTGTTCACCCTAGCCATCGCCCAAGCGTTCCTAGAGTTAGGCTTCCCGCCTGTAATGGTCGGTCTAAAGCTAGTTGAGAAAGCCCCTGCCCCCCTGCGGAATACTTTCTTGAGTGTCCCAAGGCTGGGGGTCTTGCGGTTGGGGTGGTCTTTCTTGAACTCGGCAATCTTGTCTTTTAACGCCTGTTCGCTGGCTTCTGAAATCTCTATGTCGCCAGCTTTTGACCTAGTGGCCGCTGTGCCTTCTGGGTTCTCCTTTGAGCCTTTGATTCGCTCCTTGGGCGGTGCGGGAGTTTGTGCCGCTGACTTGGGGCCGGGGCGAGAAAGTTCGCTATCCGCTACATTGGATTTGCCTAGTAACAAATCAATGTATTTAGCCATAGCTTTTCGATGCACTTCTTCATTAAAATCTTTTTCGCTGTAGATCATCGAAGTTCTGGCCCCTCATATTTTTTGTAAAGATCATAAACTTCTGTATCAAACTTTTTTCCATTTACATGACCAGCAAAAACCTCTGCAACGAACTCTAGAGGATCGGTCTGAGCATATTTTCCAACTCTTCCCGCTACTGATTTATTTTTTGTGCCCTCTTCCCCAGAGCCAAACCCGTCAAGAATTTAAAGTCATTGCCTGAAGGTTGATAAAAGTCGGCAAGATTATAATTGTAGCCGTAAAAGTTGGCTGGTATAATAAAACAAGTTGATGACAATTGTTCTGATGTCGATGTAACCAAAA
>OGWC01000061.1_pt1 | contig 9977 bp, 20 predicted proteins | sample 1575941 | NCBI WGS metagenome assembly OGWC01 (sample SAMN07581552, study PRJEB24739) | freshwater metagenome | place: Singapore | collected 2015-04
TTTTTTTTTTTCAAGCAGAAGACGGCATACGAGATTTCGCGGAGTGACTGGAGTTCAGACGTGTGCTCTTCCGATCTGTTTCCCAGTCACGATAGGGCCGTTTATAGTATTGATCCCAAGGACAAAAGAGAAATTCAAACTGGATACATAGGACCAAATCTTAAAATGGAAGCTTTTGTTCCAGAAAATGCACAAATACAAAATTAGTTTTATATTATTTCTTTTATGTTTTTTTCTTAATTCCTGTTCTTCCTTACAGGATAAGCAATTTAAAAGAAATACAAATCCTGGAATGAGCGAAGATGCTCAAGACAGATAATCTTTTCCTTTGTACATTTTTTTAAAAGGATTGTCTTCAAAATAGTCATTTAAATTCTCTGCATATTCATCAATTCTAATTGATGAAATAGAATCTGTTTGTGTACTCATGCTTGCTTACCAATCTTCTTTTTTATCACCGTAATATTCACGAGCATATCCGTTTTTTATTAAAGATTCCCTTAAATTAACTCCGTCAATTATTACGTCTCCTAGAACTCTACCACCATATTTGTCCCAACCGATTAAATGAATTTTTATATTTTTTCCATTTTGTACTTGTTTTTTTGTAAAATCAGTGGCTTCTTCACCTAATTTTCTTTCATGATCGCTTTTAGCCCTCCAACTTTTTTCAGGTGTATCGACACCCCATACACGCACCAAAAGTTTGTCTCCTAATTCTTTGGGAAGAAAATCTACGTGAACTTCCACAGTATCACCATCCACAACCCGATTTATCTTCCAATCATAGGTTTGTGCTATAGATGCAGATGCACATATTAACAAAAATAAAATAAACCGCATTTGTACTATTTATTCCGACCCTTCAAAACAACCTTTACCTGCCTGATGCTCAAACGTCAAAAGACCACATCTAGCCGAATTAGGGTTGGTGCACACCCCGTAATCGCAATCGATCTTGGTTTTTTCATTATACAATGGTTTAAAATGTTTGCACCCACAGCTACAATCCGGATAATTATCGTTTGGGTTTTCCCAACGTTTTACTTTACCCCAAGGTGTATAATCCGTGGATCTTTTTCTTAGTATTTTTTGCAGATCGATAACTGCATTTTCTTGGTTATTTTTTTTCAGAATGTTCATTATCATTTTCATCTTGATCTTCTTCAGAATAATCTTCCACTGCATCGTGAAGAACAATTTGTACAAAAAATAAAAATCCAAGAACCCACCACCACGGACTAACCGGATTTTCTTTTATGAATGTTACATAAGCAAAAACACCCAATACAAACATTGCTAATACCGTTGCGCTCCATGTTCTCATATTTTTTCCTTTAGTTTTTTTAAGGCAAACTTTCCTATCTTTTTTTTATTTTTTCTTAATTGCTTTACCTCTTTTTCTGACAATTCATGGTCAATGGGATTTTCCAAAGGTTGATTAAGAGGTTGCAAAAAACATTGAGTCATCCCGATTGCACCTTGAACATAAAGATCTTGGTAATTTGTATAAAAACAAAGCTTGCCAAATTTTTCCTTAACCTGAACTGCTTCTATTTGTTTAACAGAATGTGTATCCACATAATTTTGTATAAATTCACAAAGATTGTACAAAGCATCATACCATTCGTCCGGACATTCAATTCCCCAACACATGCATGTTTCCTCTTTTGGCTTGTCTTTTTGCGCAAAAATCTTTGGAAAAAATTTATATAATTTATTTTGTAGATTTTGTTTCATAAAATTTCTACCAATTCTTCTTCTTTGCTGTCTGCAAATTCCAATTCGTCCAGAGGCACAAATCGTTCGCTGTTAAATCCCAATTCTTGAGGACCACTTTTGCAGGTGGGATCTGTTGGATTGTTTATTTCTTTTAGGATAATTCCCACACTTCCTCCATCTTTGTCTTTAAGACTTTCTTTACCGATATATACCTCTCGTACTGTATAAGTGGCATCTTTTTTTGGAAGTTGTTTATATAATTTAAATACCCAAGGTTCAAACTGATCATTTATGCATACGACCTTTTGACCTGTAACAAACATGTTGCGATCATATAATATATAATTTTTTTGTCAATCCCAAAGATCTTTAAAATATAGCCCTAAAAGGATAAACCCTTTACGCTGACGTTCATAAGCAGCTTCTAATTTTGAATAATCGGGTGCAGGACCTTTAAACTCTACATCAAATAGCTTTTCGCCATTCCGTTTGGTTTCAATAAGAACCATGTTGCTTTTGCCTTCTGGAAACACATTATATTTTTCATACAAATCTAATCGGGGATCGTCTTCATCTACCATAAGCTGCAAGGCAAAAATAATTTCATCCAATACTTGTTCATATTCTTTGGGTGATAATGACAAATTTTTTTTATATTTTTTATCGTAATATTCGCCGTCCTCAAAAATTAAATCTTTTTTGTTGGGTTTATAAGGTACGATATCGTCGTGAGTAGTAATTGTATGGCTTCGATTGGCCAGGGTGTGATATTTGTTCCGCAACAGTTTGATTCGAGGCAACATGAATTTGGCTGTAGCCTGTGGAAGATTCCAACATTCGCTATCCGAGTAACCGCGAGTTAGCTTTTGTAGATGATTTTTAGCAATCCATTTAGAATTTAAAAAACAATTTTTATAATATGTGAATTGTTTTAAAATAAAATGCAAAATTGGATTTTTATGATACCGGAAATTTCTTACCATTTCTTCCAAAGTAAACGATTTGCTCGGAGACTCTTTTTGTTGCATAACAGTGTTATGCTTGTGGTTCGCCAAATTCGCCTTCCAATTCTAAAATTTGTCCGCGCACTTTTATATCTTTAATACTGGTTTGATCTAAAGCAAAATTCTTAGGATATTGTAAATCCAGATATTTTTTTACAAGATTTTGTCCGGCAGTCACGGGACTTTTTGATTTTGTTGGTTTATATTCTTTCTCACTCAAAACCTTTTTGCTTACTTGCGGCCCGAAAATGTAATATTTGCCGGTACTTGGATTGTATGAAATGCCTTTGATATAATCTCCGCCTTCTGTTCGAATCGGCTCATAACCAGTACCTTTGGCAGATACTAAACCTGCTTCGGCCCGAGCAATTGATTGGTTGGATTCTTCCTCCAGTTTTTGAAGTATTTGAGGAAGTGCGTCCAAAATGGCTTCTACTGGTTGATTGTTAAATAATCCGCCTTGGGCTTCTGCTTTTTTCTGTAAAATTGGGGTTAAACTGTTTTTTAGTGTTTCGACATCTTGTTTGGCTTTTTGAATTTTAAGCGTGTTATTTTCTTGTTGGCGTTTATAAGACATACCCACATTGATTACGTATTGTGAGCGTTCGCCCTGTTTATTTGTATAGGTGAAGCTAATGAATTCAGGGGCGGTATCACCGGCAAAAAGTTCTGAAAGTTTTTTGACCACATCTTGACCAAGATCTTCTCGTATCAAATAGGAAAGTTCTTCAAAATTCATATCCATATATTTATTTTAAATTAACTTTGTTCTTTATCAACCTTTTTAAATTCCAAAACCAACTTTTGTCACTATAATTTAAATAATCATCAATTTTTCCTATTGTATTCCATAAATAACTCTTTGGTATACAACTACTTTCACCTTTTTCTATTTTTTGGTCTTGCCACGCTTGAGCTATACTCAGCCCAAAACGAATTTCCCATAATTCTTGTCGGGTAAATCTCACCCTTCTATCATAACACTATTATTTTTTTGTCAAATGTTTTACGTATTCGTCCCGATGATTGCAAACCCAATCCATCAAAGCCCGTTCAAAACCAACATCGTGTCCTGCCTTTTCACTCATATACCATTTATTTTTTAAGATATGATCACGTTCTATCAAAAATGCTTTATACAATTCTGAATTTTTCATTATCTGTTGTGCAGACATTGATTCCTCCTTTTTAACACTACCCGAAGTGCTTATAATAATATTTAGTCATTTTTTCTTCAAAAAAATTCCTTTGCAATCTGTTTTATCAAATTTTTGAGGATAGCTCAAATAATATAAAACTTTTATAACTTCTTTAAGTTCTTCAACTTCCTTTTCTAATTTTGACAATCTTTCCAACAATTTTTCTTTTTTTAGATTCACAATAAAATTTAAGTAATGTAAGAAGATTGTCAATTGATTAATAAATTTTTATGATAAACTATCAAAATTGAATTTTAAAAATCCGTTAAATCAAATGTGGGAAATTATACATTTAAAAAGTAACATAAAAAAAAAATATGCAGTTTACAAAAAATGGTTTTTAAAAAATCATAAAAATCTTGATTGGTTTTGGTTTGAAACCATATTCAAAAAATTAACAAAAAAATGAATTTTAAAAGAATAATAGAATTATCTTATGCGCTATTGCCTACGCATGGCGATTATCGTTGCCGACATGCATCATTTATTTTGCACCGAGGAAAGATTCTTAGCATAGGAATCAATCAACCAGGAAAAACTCATCCATATAATTTAAAGTTTCGTTACAGAAACAAACGCAACCAGCCAATCAGTGACATCATAGGTATTCACAGCGAACTAGCCGCTATTATAAAACTAGGCAGACATTCGCTTGAAAATCTGGATATTATCAATACACGAATAGACCGAAACGAACGGTTGGTGTTGGCCCGACCGTGTCATGGTTGCATTGATATGCTTCAACAGCTGAGAATTAATAATATATATTATTCTAACAACCAAGCGGGATTTGAAAAACTATTTTAATATAAAATTTTTCGTTCTAATCCGTATAACAATTTAGAAAAGTTTTCATTACCTTTTCTAGCTAACCGAATCGCTTTTCTAACAGGTATATTATAAACATTATTGATAACCTTGTAAGAAATGCTGTTTATTTTTTTCTGATGTTGACGCATTTCTTCTGCCCATTTTGCTTCTTGTTGTAACCGATCAGCGTATTCTTGATCCGATTCGCGTTCAGTCTTAAGCAGTTTGATTGTTTTGGCACGACCATTTACAAATTTTGCAGTATAATCTATGGAATAATAACGACCATCTTTATGTTTTGTATATGAATAAAAATTAACATCCCGTGTAATGTCAGTTTTAACCCATTGTCTACTTTTCTCACGTAACCGGATTCCTGCAAAAAATTTGTTTTTATCAGCTTCTTCTTTGTCTTGTGCTTTTTCTTCAGGTGTGGATTCCCGATATTCAATCTGTTCGTAATACAAATCTCCGTTTTTACGTATTTCATACGTAAGCATGGCATTTTCCAAATCTTTGGTTTGATATTCCAAAGATGATAAATCAAAATCTTTTCCTAAAAATTGTTTCAACAATGCATCTGTTGGCAATTTTTTTTGTATTTTTAAATAATCAAATAAACCCATAATGTTCTCCTTTGTGTTTATTTAAATCCTGAAATATATTTTTCAACCGTTAATTGTAAAAAATCATAAAAATCAGAATCGCCATAAATTTTCAAATCAATTATTTGTCGTATCTTGTTGCTGTTTAATTTATAACAAATATCGTGACCCATACGATCTTTTACAAAACTTATTAAACTTTCGGGTTTATTCATAATACTTAATATTTTTTTTACAAGCTGAATATTATCAATTCGATATCCGGATCCTATATTGTAAATTTCTCCGGGGATTCCGCTTGCATATAAATTCAACAACGCTTCTGCATGATGCTCAACCGCTATCCATTCACGCATATTTCTTCCATTGCCATAAACTGGTATGGGTTTATTCGCATATGCATTCCGTATAATTGTAGGAATAAATTTTTCATCGTTTTGATATGGTCCAAAATTATTACAGCATCGAGTAATTAAAACAGGCATTTTGTAAGTATGAAATGCGCTTTTGGCTATTAAATCAGAACCGGCTTTGGTGCTGCTATAAATGCTGCTTGGATTTAAAAAATCCGTTTCTTTGCTTTCAGGATCATCATTGTTCAATGAACCATATACTTCGTCTGTACTGATATGAATAAATTTTTTAAATTTTTCTTTAAAAGAAAAAATCATGTTGAATGTTCCGTTAACATTACTTGTTACAAATGATTCCGGATCATGAATGCTTCTATCCACATGTGTTTCTGCCGCTAAATGAAAGATAGCATCAATAGTATCTAAATTTTGTGAAATGTATTTTAAATGTTCTGAATCAGTTATATCGCATTTTTCTACTTCAACTCGATCATAATTTTTATTTTCAAAATAATTTGGGTCTGAACCTATTCCCATTTTGTCTAAAACTAAAATATTTGCTTGTGGATACTTGTAAAATAATTTTTCAGTTACCACTCTGCCTATAAATCCCAATCCTCCTGTTACTATAAAATTTATTTTAGCCATATACTTGTAGGATCAAATGCATCTGTATCTAAGAAATCCCATACTTTCCATTTATATGAATGTTTCATGTACTCGATAATATTAAAAACCAACGCATAGGTATCCTCCAAATGCCACACATCATCCATTAATTTTTTACCATGATACCGTGTTCGATGTGCCACGTGATCTGCATAACTGTATGCAAATCCACAAAAAGGTGGGATCACGCATCCTAAACTAACCAAGACACCTTGAATTCGACTGACTACTTCTTGACCGCCAACTGAATGCATGGTGGCTATGGCTCCAGCCGGTTTGCCCAAAAGATGTTTTTTACCTTCAATCTCTGTCATTTTTTCAAAAAGATGTTGCATGGGACTGCCCCAACTTTGCCAATATGTTCCGGTACAAAAAATAAACCCGTCGCAAATTCTTATAATTTTTCTGACTCGAGGCCAATTAAATCCAGGTGCTAGATGAATAACACGAACAATTATATCACCATCTATTTTGTTTACGGTTTTGCGTATTTTCTTTATTAAATTTTGAGTATTGCCAGTACGTCCTCCGAGTGAACCGTTGATTATGGCTATGGTATATTTTTTGTTTTCGGGCACCTTTCTGTTATAGCACGGCATTTATTTTATCAAGTTTTTTATAAATAATTTTATGAAAATACTTTCGCTGGTGGTTTTGCCAATAATTCTATCTGGATGCTTTTCTGAAAATGTTGATAGGCAAGAACTAGAAACAAAATATCCTGATACTGCAACCATGGGCGCAGCTGAAGATGCCGGTAAAACACCTGGTTTTTACATAGAAAAACAAACAAAATGATGCAAGGTATTTTTGTTAAATTCATATGTTGGTTTGACTGTTTGACTGAAAAAATAACTGAATATATAATAAATTTAAAATGATAAAAAACCGTACAGATTTCATCATGGGCATAGGTTATGTTTATTACGATAACAAAGGTCGTCGTTATGTGTTTGATAACAAACGGGAAACGGATCTGTTTATCCAGGAACTTAAAAAGCCCAAACCTAAAATTGATGCTGAGAAAAAACGGGTTATGAATTTTAAGCCACAGATAGAACTTTTGCACCGCAAAGGCATCGGAATCTGAATGACTTTTGTTAAAAAGTTCTTATAACCCACTTATGCGCCGAGGCATTTGTTGCATTGTTTTAAGTCTGCAAGACAACGACCCGCCGTTAAAATTTAAAACAATGACTTACAAAAAATTCAGCAGCATGAAACGCAAAGACGGTTTACAAGAACTTGGTAAACGCATTCTCAACAACATTCAAGTAACACATGCTGCTATAAAATTTTGTCATGCAAACAACTACACATATCGATTAAGCAGTGATTTGTTTCCGCTTATCACTTACACCAAAGCAAGAGTTAAATTGGAAGACCTGCCTCAATACAATTTGATAATACAAGAATTGTATAATATAAAAGATTTTGTAAGCAAAACCCATGTTCGACTCAGCAGCCATCCTAGCGAATTTAATGTGTTATCTACAGAGAACAAAGATGCATTAAAACGCACCATTACTGAATTAAACTTTACCGCATGGTTCATGACTCAGATAGGCTGTGAATTGAATTACAACAATCCAATCAACATTCATGTAAACAATAGTCGAGGCAATTTTCAAGATATTGCTAAAAGATTTAACGATAACTTTCAGCTGTTAAACGACGACGCACGCAAACGATTAGTTGTAGAAAATGACGACAAAAGCAAATGTTGGAGTGTGCGCAAACTATTAACTCATCTTTATCCAATCATGATGTCTCCAATCACATTTGATTATTTGCACCACAAATGTCATCCTGAAGATCTTATTGAGAAAGATGCTTTCAATCTGTGCCGTGATACCTGGAAAGAATATCGACCGTTATTTCATTATAGTGAAAGCAGGGAAGGCAAAAATCCCCGAGCGCATGCGGATTTTGTCAAAACTCTGCCCGATACCTATGGTGTGGAGGATATTGATGTGGACTTTGAGTTTAAAATGAAAGATAAAGCGTTTAGCCTCGTTCCAAAACATTAACCAATCCGCCAAAAGAACCGTTTCCGCTGAATGTTTTAATCGCTAAAGCAATCGTTTGAGGTGTTCCGTCTATTTTTTCCCCAAGCGTGGGACATTTTTCGCTAACCTGAATGATTCCTGTGGCCGAATCTTTATTCACATATCCACCGTAAAGAATGGTTCCGCCTGATGCAGACAGTGCGTTTGTTCCTATTGCATATTCCAAACCTTTGGCAGAATTTGAAAATGTAACAGTTCCCCCGGAAATATTAGGATCCGCTATTAAAATAAAATGGCCGTATTGATTATTGGTATTAACCACGTTCAGTTCTGTTATTTGAGAAACAATATTTTTATAATTCATGTTCTTTCTAAGAATTAAAATGGGACAAAAATATGTGCTTCCTATGTTGGATATTGAATTCGCGTAAATGCTAAAAGGATTTCCCACATTTTGCTCTCCTCCTTCAGATATAACTGTGCTGCAAATGTGCTGCATTTCTCCAGAACCTATTTCTGTTTGTCGTATCTCATAACGAACTGGTTGGTTGGGACTTGTCATATACGCCACTGAAAAACTGTTGGCGTGATTAAAATGGTGCACATAATATGTTTTTCCATCTATCACAAACCCGGCCCGTACTCGTCCCACTCCAAGCCATTCATAATCCAACGTAAAAATTGTGGTCTTGCTAAGATCCAAAACTATTTTGGAAGGGCCATTCCCATTCATTGGATCCACATTCCATGCTGATTGTGGAATAGATTCTGTATTGGAAGTTCCTTGTGTTTTTAATATGTTAAGAGATATGTTTCCTGAATTATTCTCCAAATATATTCCATCAATAGGATTATAGGGAATTGTTGTTGAACCACTAAACATTCCCACTCTTTTTATTATATTTTCCTGAGTTCCAAAGGTTCCAGTCATGAATGCCTGAATACTTTTACCCGGTTGGTAATTGAATCGTTGTAATGTTTGACGAATAACAAAATCATTTGCAAAAAATGTACGCATGTAAATTGCTGAATCCCCTGAAATAAAAACACCATCCCCCGATCCGGACAAAACCTGATCAAAAAGGGAAGAACTTCCATACAACTGTTTAGAATCCATAAGAGTAACCGGATTGCTTACCCTTAACCTTCCGAACGCATCTATTGCTCCATTATCACCAAATGGGAGTGCGTTTGAAACGCTAGTGCTGGTATCATGAACCAATACTGCATATTTTGGATAAATGTCTACTGAAGAAACCGGAGGGAGTGCACAGCCAGGTTGAAACAATGTGCTATCAGGATACTGAATGCGAGTTACTGAAACCGCTGGATAGCGTGTGTCCCCGGAACTGAATTGTATGAATTTACCATATTCAGCCGTTTGATAATTGGACACTACATTGGTGGTATAACTCACCTTATTATTTAATTAAAAATAGAAAGTTATTACTGCAATTGGCCAGGATCAAACCCAAGTTCTGTCTTAACATCAATAGCTTCGTCGCCCGTATCGTGACTGGGAAACAGATCGGAAGAGCACACGTCTGAACTCCAGTCACTCCGCGAAATCTCGTATGCCGTCTTCTGCTTGAAAAAAAAAAAAAAA
>OGWC01000064.1_pt1 | contig 9845 bp, 12 predicted proteins | sample 1575941 | NCBI WGS metagenome assembly OGWC01 (sample SAMN07581552, study PRJEB24739) | freshwater metagenome | place: Singapore | collected 2015-04
GTTTCCCAGTCACGATAAAGATATAATTTTTCTCATATTTTTATCCAATTTTTATATTTAGAAATTTTATTATTTATTAAATTAAAATCAAAAAAATATTTTGTTGTCATATTATGTGTTTTATTCTATTATTGCTTCTCCTGTTTCAAAATCAATATCTGTTACTTTAGTTTCCCAACAAAAATTTACACCTTTAGATACTAAATAATCGTACCAATTTTTAGCAATTTCAGATAGATAATCTGTACCTACGTGCCATACGGGAAATAAACGTAAACCAAAGTATGGTTTAATAAATTCAGGTTCCTCAACAGGATTTGAACAATGTACTTCTTCTGGTTTGGGGTGAAAACGTTTAAAATTAGTAATTACTTGGCCCATCAATTCCATTGCTTTGTCTTCACCACAATACTTAGACAATTGACCTCCAATTCCTGTGTGGTATGTTAATTTACCATCACTCCACCCTCCGGCACCTAGCATACCTGTCATTACCTCTTCAGGCTTGCGTTGATACGGGTCTTTACCCATATCAATAATTGTAATTAATTCACCCGGATAACCGCTATCAACGAGTTTGGTAGCAGCATTTATACCTGCTACTCCTGCTCCTACTATTACAATTTTTTTATCCATATTTGAAATTTTTAACATGTTAATATACGAAAAAAAGCTGTGATCTCAAAATTGAGGCCACAGCTCTCTAAAAAAATTTTTGTTAAAGCGGCCGGCTATGAATCGACCTGTATTTTATATATCTTTAATTTAAGTGTTCCTGTTCCTTTTATAACACGGTGCCATTCGTGTTTGGGTATACGTATGGTGTGATTTAGGGAAGATGGTAATTGATTATCAAGTTGTATTTGCCAATCTGTTTCTTCAATAGATTCTATTAATCGATTCTCCAAATCCCGATGCCAAAGTAATTCAATAGGGTCTATATTTTCGCTAAATTCGCGGATAATATAGCTGTCTGTAGCTTCTATGTCTGTGTACGGTTTCATTTTTCTTTAGGTAAAAACCAATTTGAACACCATTTTGAAGGATCTTTTATTTGATTACCTTTATTATCTACCAATTCAGCCGTTCCCATATATTCTTGATAATATGAATTTGAGCACATATGTTTTTCATTTTTTATATAATAAAATTTACAAACGTGACAACCAAACCCAACAGGTGAATACATGTATGGGGGGGATTGTTCTGATTGGTCTGTTTCATTTAGTATGTTAATTAGTTTTATCATTTTAGAGAATTTATAAGAGTTACATCTATGTCTGAGTATTCTTCTAGGCGTTTTTCTACAGCATCCAGATTTTTTTGGGAATCGTCTATAAATTTAATATCATTGTACTCTTTCAAGTTTAATGCCCTGTGAGAGCTCCTCTACAATTCAAAATTCTACCAATGGAGTAGAGCCCATTCGTTCTTTAATAACCTATAAAGTATCTAAGATGGGTAAATTGCCAGTCCTGGCTCCTGGAATCGGTAAATACGAACAAAATTGCGAACTGGCCTTTGATTTACCCGATAATACCGGTATTATTAATATTAATGCGGTTTTACAAAAATATATTGATATGGCCATTTCTACAAACCTCTACTATAACTATAGCCACTACCCCAACCACGTACTTCCAGACAGTAAAGTTATGAAGGAAATTATGTATGCGTATAGTACCGGTTTAATCAGCTTATATTATAATAATACAGATGATGGAGATAAAGAACAGTCGTTAAAAGAAGAAAATAGTGATTGTGCCAGTGGGGCTTGTAAGCTTTAACAATAAATAATTCTCCATGAAATCGGTGTTAAATTTAAAGAATATTGATCATACCAAACAGCCATTATTCTTTGGAGAAGATTTAAATTTACAAAGGTATGACCGGTTTAAGTATCCGATTTTCTTTGAGCTATTTAAAAAACAAGAAGAATTCTTTTGGTGGCCTCATGAAATTTCTCTTCAAAAAGACCGCCACGATTATAAAGAGTTAGCTGGTTCTGAGCGCTTTGTATTTGACCAAAATCTGAAATTCCAAACCCTCGGGGACAGCATGCTCTCTCGCTCCATCCATTCCCTCAAAGATTATGTGAGCAACCCTGAATTAGAAATCTGTATGAACACCTGGCAACGGTTTGAAGGTATTCATAGTTACAGTTACTCTTATTTACTCAATAACGTGCACCCCCATGCCTCTCAATTCTTTGATAGTATTATGGAGGATAAGGATATTGTTAGCCGGGCAGAACTTATCCGCAATAATTTTGATAAAATCTTAGGAGATGATTCCAAGAAAGACGACAAGCAAAAAATATTTGATTGTATTTTAGCCGTCAACGTTATGGAGGGGTTGGTGTTTTATGTAAGTTTTGCTTGTTCCTTTTATTTTGGGTACCGAGGGAAGATGGAAGGTAATGCAAAGATTATCAAATTTATTCAACGAGACGAATCCCAACATTTTGCTATTACCCAAAACCTTATTAAAATTTTACGGGACGAGGATAAGGAGGGGTTCACCCAAATAGTTAAGAAAAGTGAGGACAAAATATATGCTTACTACGAACAAGCCGCAAAGAATGAAGTTGAATGGGCTGAGTATTTGTTTAGTAAGGGTTCTTTGTTGGGTTTAAATGCCGAGGTACTTGGCGGTTATGCAAAATGGTTATGTGATAACCGGCTTCGTTCTTTGGGATACAAAAAAATCTTCAATCAAAAAGACAATCCCATTTCGGGGTGGTTGGATAGTTATTTGGACAGCAGTAAAGTACAGGTCGCCCCCCAGGAAACTGAAATTGGTGCTTATAAAATAGCCGCCCGAGATACAAATATCACCGAAGAAGTATTCGCAGATATTGAGCTGTAAGTAGTTTAGATCCTTAGTAGATTGTCAAAAATAGCATAAGTATTTGTGTGCAAAAAAAGCATAAAAATAAGAAGGTTAATAACCTTAAGATAGAGGAATGCCAACAAATTCTTCAGAAACTTATTGGTCATGAACAGAGTAAATATTATCAGGATGTTTTAAACCAATACAGAAAACTTATCCCCACATATAAAAATGCTGAAATCCTTTCTAAAACAACTACTTCCACAGAAAAAGCTACTTTCTATAGTAGCACTCTGGAAAACGATAAATAATAAGATGATTTCTCCGGGCTCTAGACTAAAGCTCTCTTCCCAAGAATACCCCACATTATTTGGATTTGGTACAAAGAATAAAGTTGCAGCAAATTTGCTTAATTACGTTTACGGTATTGTAATGGTGGTGGCAACCGCTTTTGCCTTTCACGCTCTAAGTCTTATTTTGTCAGATTGGAATAAGATATTTGTATTTTTAGCCAGCTTAGCCGTGGTAGGATTACCATATTGTATTAAGATTGTATTGTTTGGTGGGGAAAAATTCTATTTAAAACATGCGTATTTGTGCCTGGCCATTAGTATTCTTCCGGCCATTTTTGATTTTATAGGATTCTATAGTGAGACCAGTATTAAACAGACCTTAACACAAACTAAATTTGAAATTGTAGAGAAGATTAATTACTTTAATACCCAGGCCCGGGAAAAACTAGAAAATGAAAAAGTAGAGCTCGTCACTAAAAGAGATAAAGAAATTGCCAATCTTAAAGGAGAAGCTTTTCAGAAAATATCTGCTCTGGAATCTGAATTGTCTGAAACCAAACAAGTCTATATTGATGAAACCGAGGGTGTTCGAGGACAATATACCACCGGTAAAGTAGGCACCGGGCCCCGGGCCAAAGAATACCAAGCGGAAATCAGAAAAACCCAGGCCAAAAATGACTTGGAAGCCAAAAAGATTAACCAAGAAATAAAAATTGAAGAAGATCGTATCACCAAAGAATATGAAAAGAAAATTGAACTAGCCCAACTAGGATTGGATGAAATTAATAACTTGGTTTCCAGTGATAGTAAAGCCAAAGGACTACTTTATCAGGTAAATAATGTAACCAACTTTTCTGACTTAGCTAAAATTACTATTTCGGTGAATAACAGTATATCCAATATTAGTTCAAAAATGGGGTTGGAACCTAAATTTGTTTCTTATACAACCGATGATGTCATACAACTTTCTTTTGGGGCGTTGTTCCGGGGGGAAATTACCGCATTAATCTGCTTTTTATTGGCTTTTCTCTTGGAAATGGTGGATATTATTATCGTCTACATGATTCGAGGGGCCCGTAAAGAAGAACAAATCATAACTGAAAAAGAAGAAGACAAACGCAAATTTTTTAAAACTTACGGAACAGAAATTGCCCCCGAAAAGTCTCCGGAAAGTATTGAGAGTGTTTTCTATCCCTACAAAAATTATACAAAACAATAATTTCTTACCTTCGAAAACTAAGTAATAATGAAGGAGTATCTAAATAGGGGTGGGAGGTGGGCTCGCTTGAGAGCGAGACTATTTAGAATAAATAATATGTGAGTGAGGATGGCTGTTTGGACGTAAGAAATACGCTACTATACCAACATAGTTTACGGATACATCAAGAAGTGGAGCTTCATAAGTGGTATGAAAGTGAAAAACAACACCACGATATTGGATATGAGAGAGCTTGGATTGATTGGATTATTTTTGTCAAAGATAAAACTAACCTAGGTCTGAGGAAATCGGTTTAATATCTTCAGGGTACTGTTTGTTTTCTGTATTTTCTTGTACTTTCTTACTACTGTTTTGTGATACTGCAAAATTACGTTCACTTTGATTGTTCTTAGCCCCAATTTTTCTTAATTCCGTATTATCTTTGACCAGTGTCATCGAAGCATTTCTAAAGTGGTGGGTGTGGGGATATGTATAAACAGAATTCTCGCTTGGGAATCTTCCCCAACTTGGAATACAGCTATATACAGGTATGGGTGAAGGCCCGCCCATTGCAAAGACCCAGCCAACTATTTGCTGGCTTTCATTATTTGTTGTTCCATAAATTTTGGTAGGTTCAGTTTCTTGTATCTCAACTGGTGCTGTAATATGATTAACGGAAAGTTCACCTTCAATATGGGCCCCGCCCCCGACAATTAAATTCTTAGAAATACCCAGACTACTATCTACCATAACTTGTCCCATTTGCCGTTGTTTTAAGTATAAAATATCTGCGGTCACTGTTAATCGCTTACCTCCATCAATATTGACCTCATTATTACTGGCTAAATTGATCTGTTCTCCGGAGAAATTTATTATTGTCCCCCCAATTTGTACAGGACCAAAAGATTTCATACTGATCCCCCCCGCACCTACCTGGACTGTATACCGGTTACATATATTTAGTGTATAGTTTCCTCCCGGTAAATCATCTACATGAACATATTCAACTAACGGAGAAGGTGTTTTATTTTCATATACACCAAGTTCGTTAACCTTCATCGTCGAATTAAACATTTTTCCTACACTATCAATTCGAATACTTCCAAAATCATTCATGGCCGTTCCTATGGTTTCAATTTTATGCTTTGTTATATCAATAATTTCATGACCTCCAAGACCAAGACTTGCCTCTTCTTGGGCCAGAGCATTAGATTTTTCCTTTATTAATTGTTCTAATTGTTGTTTTACCGGATCGGGGGTCCAGTTTCCATCCATACTGCTTCTACTTTTACCTGTACTTTTTTTAGTCTGCGGATCGTAACAAGCCGGGCATTGCGAGGTGACTGGAAACTGTTTTTCCTGGGGGTTACCCGGGGGAAATACCCCTTTTGGATCTACATAACGGTATTGACTAACTTCTGAGGTAAGATTAAATTTTCTATTAAGAATAGGTTGCTTTCCCCGGATGATAAATGCACCTGGATTATTACCAAAATAAACATTAGAAGTTTCAACCTTTTTAAAAGGATCATTTTTTAATGTCTTTATTTTTCCTGTGCCCCTACACACCGGACACGGAGCATGCGTACCCGCTTGTTCCTGTTTTAAGCTGTTAAACAATTGTTTATCCTTTACCCTTTGTATCTCAAATCGTTGTTTTGCATCTGCTATAGACTGGGCTATATCTTTCCACCCCTGCATGGCACCGGCATCTAAAGAGCCTATCTTTCTATATACATCTCCTTTGATGATATTATCTTGATCCCCGGAGACAAAATAATTATCTGCACCCCGGATGGTTTCAAATTTATCTTGGAGAATTAAGTGTTGCTCGTTTGCCGTGGACAGATAAACGGATGTGGGGTTGGTAAGTTGAATGGAACTACCCCCGTAATGTGTTAGCTTTACCGCCTCTTTATTATCTGTATTACCAAATTCTAGAGTTCCCCCTTTTTGATTAATTAGATATTTGTTTCTATAGATTTCTATATTATGTTCTGAGCCTTGAGGAACTTCTTCCCCGGGGCCCTTATTTTCATAGGAATCAGGATAATCAGTAAATTCATACATGCCTTGCCATTCCTCAGCACCATGACTGGCCGCAAAATAAACCGGATACATGGGGTTTCCATCTGTAAAAAACACCCACAAATGAGAGCCTACGGGGGGTACAGAGAAGGATCCTTTTGCTTTATTTGAATAAGAAGCCGGTCTATAGCTTTGCCCATAAAGATTGGCTTTGTTAGCCCCGGTAGAGCCAGGAGCAACAAATGCATCCTTTAATGCATATTCAGATTTTTCATATATATTGGCCGGTTTTTCCCCGGTACCATCTACGTTTTGACTGTATTTTGTGGGGGTAAAATCTTTAATAGGTTTAGAAGATTCAAAATCATTACTATCACTTATAGTAGATACTTTATTTTTACTGTTGTATCTCCCTGTACTTACCTCGCCGGTTAAAGGAGAAGCACATTCCGCCCACGGTAATATATCTTTTAGTTCTTCAACTATACTGTTCAAAGGGCTTTCTACATTTTCTCCTAAAAACTTAAACTTTTTATCCGAGGAGGTCTGGTTCCAGTTATTATAAACATTGGGGGAAAGCTGGGGTATAAAAATTTTAACTCTTCCTTTCTTTAAAGGATCGTTATTAGCTACCACAATCCCTACATAATTACCGTATAATTTTTTATCGTTCATGCTGATCCATATGCGGGAGGCGCCCCTTTAGAATATTGATACCGGGTCTTTGGAGGGTAGAATTTAATGGTCACTTCTTTTGGATATTGGTTGGCAAAAGCCAGAGCATTTTGTCTATTTTCAAAATATATATCCACAATGGGTAGTCTGCCTCCGCTGGCCACCCTTCTTTTTACAGCACCCCCAGTATCTGTTGCCACCCTGTCTCCGATATCAGGAAAAACAATTCTACTTAAATAAGGTATAATGGAGGGATCTACAGCCGCACTAATACCCTCGGCTAGTACCCGGCCGGTAGAACTCATTTTAGCCGCCGAATAACTATCGGTACCTGGTCCATACGACCAATACACAGTCCGGCGTATACGAAGCTCGATTCCATCTTGGTTATTACCACTGAATGCGGGCAGTGAGTATTGTTGTAAAGGAAATTGTCCCGAATTACTGAATCCGGGGTTATTAACTTGTGTGGATGCCATTTGCTGGGCTGTTTGTGTAAGATTTTGTTGGGCACTTCCTGCCAAAGCATTTATCTGGTTATTAAAAAGTTGGGGGTTGGTGGCCAGATTACGAATGGTAGTAGGGGAAATATTAGTAAACTGGTTAAAGGCACCGGCCACGGAGGCATTTAAACTACCAATTTGTTGGGCCGAAATATTGTTATTCAATATATCTAACATTTGATTATTAGATAGAGTTGAAAACCCCTGGGCTATACCTATTAATTGGTTAAAAACATCATTGAAAATACCACCGGCCAGGAAATTACCGACACTACCCAGTGTTTTTCCGACTAAAGAGTTTAACAATCCGGTGGCTGTTCCCACTAGATTAGGTGCAATAGAAGCAATAGACGAATCCAGACCCTGGAGAAAATTAGAAGGGTTCGGAAGAGTAGGAATACCATTATTGGAAATACTAATAAAATTTTGTGGTAAGAGATTGGTTATTTGCTGATTTGAGGGAGAAAAGGGCGGTATAGAGGTCATACCCTGGAATGTCTGCGGGGTAATACTGCCTATTAAACCTTGAAGGCTTGCTAGGGAATTTGTTGAACCCGTACCACCATAAAACATATATTATTTAAACCTGGACCTTTAAATGTACATAGGTTATAATAAAAGTAATGAATACATTTTTACCGTATTCTGATTATATAAAATCTGGTAAATCATTGGACAATAAACGGTTAGGGAAACAGAGGGTCGAGGTTTTACAGATGCTTAATAAAATTAATGGTGTTACACACGGGAGGGGGTGGACTAACCATCCGTGTACCAAGATGTGGCAAAATAATATGAACAGCTTGGTTGACTATGGATTAGCTATTTGTCAGGCATGGACAGAGCGGGGGTACAAGGATACTTGCCATGAAAAGATAAAAAAACATTTTAATAAAAACTTAACCACTCAAAAACCACAATGGTTGGGAAGAGAGGATTTACACCTTTCGCATAAATCCAAACTCATTCAAAAGTTTCCCCAATATTACCGGCCGTTATTTCCCGGTATACCCGAAAATTTAGAATATGTATGGCCTGTTGAGTAGTATATTATAATATTAAGTTATGAAGGTTTCCCATGAATGTCCTATTTCTATTTTACCCCAATCCTATGGGTTTTGTGATTACCAGTACTGTTTGGTACATTTAACGAAGATACACCCCGAATATTATGACCACTACAAAGCGGTAAGAAAGACGTATAACCAAGAATTATTATTGGATAACTCTATCTTTGAATTAGGAAAAGCTTTTGATCCCCAAGAATTTTATGAATCTGCTTTGGACTTACAACCCAATATGTTTATTGTCCCCGATGTATTAGAAGACTATACCGGGACGGTGGAAAGCTTTAAGGGGTTTGAAAGTAAAAAGAACGATTTAAAGAATACTTTTCTTACCAAGTCTATTGGGGCCGTACAAGGTAAAAACTGGCAAGAATTAAAAGAATGTTACAAGTATATGTCTGACAATGCCGACATGATTGCCATCAGTTTTGATTTTAGTTATTACCAGATAACCGGGGAAGGTAATAATCATCTGGAAAAATGGTGTTCGGGTCGTCAACGGTTTATTATGGATTTAATTCATAGTGGGGTGTGGAATTGGAATAAACCGCACCATCTTTTAGGGAATTCCATAGCAAGAGAACTTCGTTTTTACATTGATAAGAATATATACAATATTGTGTCTTGTGATACAAGTAACCCGGTAGTAGCTGCCATTCACGGGTTAAGGTATGATGCCGATTACGGATTACAAACCAAACCTACCACCAAATTAGCCGATCTTATTACCCATGAATTCACCGAAGAACAATTAGATATTCTGTATTATAATGTATCCATGTTCAAGAAGATTATTCGCCGATGAGAGATTGGCTTTGTTTCTTTAGTCAAACCGGTTCAGAAATACATAATGTATGTAATGCATTGGAACGTTATCCTGATGCCATTGTGACCAACAAACAAAACACCGACGGGGTAAACAAAGATTTACTCACTATTACTACCTTTCGTACACAAAAATTAAACCGTACCATTTGGTATCAATTACCGGTAAAACCTACGGTTACTGATTATAACCAAGTGTTAGAAAAGTTTAATAACCCATTAATCACTTTACACGGATTTTTACGGATTGTTCCTCCTGAAATTTGTAACCAATATGAAATCTATAATTTACACCCCGGGTTAATTACCAAATACCCCGCTTTAAAAGGTTATAACCTCCAGGAACGGGCATTGAAAGATGGATATAAGACTGACGGGTGTGTCATAGACCGGGTTATCCCGCCAAGTATCGTGACTGGGAAAC
>OGWC01000066.1_pt1 | contig 9768 bp, 10 predicted proteins | sample 1575941 | NCBI WGS metagenome assembly OGWC01 (sample SAMN07581552, study PRJEB24739) | freshwater metagenome | place: Singapore | collected 2015-04
AAGTGCGGGCGAAGGACTAACAAGAGATGAGGTGAAACGCACCTATTCGTTCCTCAGTCGCGCAGAGGTCTACGACCAAGGCGAATATATGGACGAAGAAGGCAACGAAATATGCGGCAGCATAATGTATGATGCATGGGGAGGCAGCGCGATGTTGCCTTGGGCGCGGTCCAAGGTCGCAGAATTCGAAAAAGAAACGAACAGCAGCAAGGTAGATTACCATGCGCGTTATTATCAGTTAATCACAAAATATTAAAACCATGACAAGCATTGAATTGAAACAAAAACGCGCTGAAATCCACGCCTCGCTGAAGGATTTGCGCGGAAAAATTGGAAAGGACGGCCTCTTCTTGGACACCGTTCACGAAACCGCTTGGCACAAAGCCGAGGAGGACTACCGAAAAATCAGCGAACGCATCGAACAGGTTGAACGCGCTGAAGCGATTGACCGCGAAATGCTGGCAGCCCAATTGATGGATGCCGAACAACGCACGGGCGCACCGAAGCGCGAAGTAGCAACGGACACGCACGAGAGTGCCTTCAACCGCTATTTGCTGCGCGGCTTCAATGGCCTTAACGACACCGAAAAGCGACTACTTGAAAGCCGTGGCACATCAACGCAAATCACCACGACTGATTCATTGGGCGGCTTCCTTGTGCCGCGTTCCTTCAGCAATCAGTTGGAGATGGTCATGAAGTATTATGGCGGCATCCTGACCGCATGCGACATCTTCGATGACCCAATTGGCGGCACATTGGAATGGCCAACAGGCGATGACACCGCTGTAACAGGCAGCATTCAGACCACACAGGGCGCAACGGTTGCAGTATCTGACATGACCTTCGGACAGGTGCTTTTTGGACACTACACGTTCACATCCGGCGTGGTAAAGGTTTCGAAGCAATTGATGCAGGACGAGCGCGTAGGGCTGTTGACCAATGTATTGACCGAGGCATTGGGTAGCCGCATGGGTAGAAACATCAACGCAAAGTTGACCACCGGAACGGGAACAAACGAGCCATTCGGTATTATCACCAGCACCACGGTGGGCAAGACGGCAAACTCTCAAACCGTATTCACTCAAGGTGAAATCATTGACCTGATGTACAGCGTTGACCGCGCCTATCGCGAATCGCCAAGCGCAGGCTTTATGATGCACGACACTATCATGGCTGCTGCTCGCAAGTTGGATGTTGCGAACACGAACACGGTTCAGTTCTTCACGCCTTCGCTGATTGCAGGTGAGCCTGACCGCGTGCTTGGCAAGCCAATTTACATTAACAACGACATGGCAAGTGCGCTGACCACCGGGCAGAAATTGATTTTGTTCGGCGATTTCAGCAAGTACAAAATCCGCCGCATACTTGCGCCAACCGTTGAGCGCAATGACAACATCTACTGGGATTCGCTGAATGTGGGCTTCATGGGCTATTAACGCCTTGATGCCAAGTTCATCGCACAGGGCAGCATCAAGTTCCTTGCTCTCGCATAATGGTGTGGGTGCAATTGCATGAAAGTGCGCTAATTGACGGCAAAACATACGCCAAGGGCGTTTATCTTATGAGGTTAGAAATGGTAGAAAATCTGATTGGGCGCGGAAAAGCCCGCGTCCTTTCAGATTTACCAATTGAAAATGCGACATTAAAAAAACAATACGAAAAACGATGAGCCAATTACTTTCATCTGTTAAGGTTGTGACAGCCCCAGCCAAAGAACCGCTGACGCGGCAGGAGGTCAAGGATTGGCTGAAAATTAGCACCACGGCAGATGATGCGCTCATTGACCTATTGATTGTTTCGGCTCGCAAATATGCGGAAAAGATAACTGGCCGTGCGTTGTACACGCAGACGGTTGAGGAGTATTACGATACTTGGAACTATGTTTTGTACATGAGCATTACCCCGGTGGCATCCGTGACTTCGGTGCAATACAAGGACGAAAATGGCGCATATCAGACATGGGCTACAACGCAGTACAGCACCGATTTGATTGGCTCACCCGGTCGCATTGTAGTTACCGAAAACGGAACTTTCCCTGACACGGGCATGTTCGCTAACGCAATCAAGATTACCTACGTCAGCGGGCAGACAAGCACGGCCACCATTGACGCGGATGTCAAGACGGCCATGTTACTGAAGATTGCGATGTGGTATGAAAACCGCGAAGACATGCGGCAGGGTATGGCCAATGAGCGCAGCGCAGATGTGCTTCTTTCACTTAGCAACATCAACTTGATATGAACACGAATTTCAAGCAAAAGGTGTTTGTCGGTAGCATGTGCGAAAAGATAGCCATCCAACAGGTGCGAACAAGCCGAGATGTGAACGGCGCAGAGGTAGTCGTGTGGGAAGACCTGATGAATGTGTGGGCGAAGGTGGAGGAGTATTTCGGCGGCAGCGATGAAAAATTCTTGGGTGACCAACAAATGATTCAACGCCGCACAAGATTCACTATTCGATACACCGATGCGCTAAATGAAAAAATGCGTATTGTATTTCAGGATGACATCTACGACATTAACGTCATTAAGGAAATCGGACGAAGGCAATATCTTGAAGTTCAGACAGAATTAAGAAAATGAAAGCAGGAAGGTGGATATTTAGTGTGCTGAAAAACAACCGACCGCTTGCGCGTCAGGTGGGTAGCCGCATCTATCCAATTTCAATACCGCAGGATGCAGAATATCCAGCCATTGTGTACATGTGTGACTACGAACCCGCCGACCTGAACAAGCAGCAGGTGGCAACCGCTGACAATGTGAAATTGACCCTCCGTATATGGGCAACAAAGTATACAGATTGTGAAACAATTGACGAACTGGTGCGCGATGCGCTTGACTTCAATGATGCAGGCGGGGCAGGCATAACAGCCGAAGGTGTGACAATATTGGTCAGCGAATTCGCCGCAAGCAAGGATGGCATTGATGAAACCTTGGAAAACTACTTTCGTGAGATGAATTTTAACCTGAGGGAAAAATTATAGGACATGGGCTTACTTAGCGACTTTTTCATTAGTGATGTGCAGGGCTTTCAGGCTTCGCTGAGTGCTGAAATGCAACGCGACCTTATTGCCATGTTCAAGGATTTGAAAAAGGTAAGTGCTAATTATCGAAAAGACCGAAGGGAAATATTAGTGAAAGTGGGAAGATTTGCAAGCGATGCGATTCGCAACACCGTGCCTGTTTCAAGGGCTAAGCACAGTCGATACAAGACCTTCAGTAATTATCGCGGCAAGCGAAGTTCCGAACCTGTCGCAACCTACTACCCCGGTAACTTGAAGCGGTCAATTCGTCCGATGTTTTTCCGAAACAGCAAATCCGCTATTTTTGTTGGCGCACGATTCGCACCAAGGGATTCATCCGGCATTTTCAAGGGTAATCGCGTGGATGGCTATTATTGGCGATTTGTGGAGGACAATCCCGGCACAAACCCGTTTTTTCGAAATGCCGCCAATTCATTATCTGGCGCAATCTATGACCGCATGATTTCATTGAGCAGGCAATCCATAAACAAGGCAATAGACGGCATATCATCATGAAAATACTGCTTACGAAAAACATCAACAACGGCGCATCCGTCCTCAAGGCAGGGTGGGTCATTGAAGTAGGCGAACAAGACGGCCTTGCGCTAATTGCGCAGGGTCATCAGCAACAGACAGAAGGAACACCAGCAAGAAAAAACCCAGCGGCCTACACTCAAAACGGCTGCGCACCCATGCACCCATAAATTAACCTAAAAAAATAAACACAATGCCAACAACGGGAGTAATTAACAGCAAATTGATGAAGTTGTACACGGGTACTGCGCCCGGCACAGCCATCACCTGTCAAACGGACGCTTCTCTTAGCGTAACAAATGAAACACGTGACATTACGTGCAAGGACAGCGGACAATGGAAGGAAAGCCTGTATGCACAAACGTCTTGGGAAATCAGCGGCAGCGCATTGGTTTCTTGGGATGGCACGAACAGCGCAGAAGAAATCAGCGCACTAGTACTTGGGCAAACAACCACAACCGTAGCGTTCAAGACTGCAATATCGGGTGACCCGATTTGGAGCGGCAGCGTCCTGTGGACTTCGTTCGAAATCAGCAGTCCGGGAACCAACGAGAATGTCACCATGTCCTTCACGGGTATGGGTACAGGAACTTTGACCTACGCAGCATCGTAAACACATTAAAAAAAGGAAAATATGGTACACACAATTGAACTGAACGGCAAGAACTATGACCTGCTGTTCGGTAACTATGCATTTAAGTTGCTTGAAAACGAATTTGACATCAGCCTGCCTGATGTGAGTGAACGCTTCAGCAGCGGAGACTTGTTGATAATTCCCGACATCGTGTATTGCGCGATGAAAGCGGCAGATGCTTACTACAAGCGACCAACAACCGCAACAGCGGACGAGGTGTGCTTCGACATTGATATGACTCCCAACTGCATGATTGATATTCAGAAGATGCTGATGGATAGCATCATGAACATGGCAGGTGCTGGGGAAGGAAAAAAAAAGAAGGAGTAAGTGATGAAGGCGGCCGTGCGCTTAATTGGTATGGGATGGCTAAGGCAGCGGGAAAAATGGGATGGACGCAGGACGAGTTCCTGTTTTCAACGCCCAGTTTTTTCTTCGCAGCATTCGAAGGCCACATCGAACAAGAAGAGCAGCGCACGGCCATCACCCTTCATGGCAGTCGTGTCGTGGCATATTATGCAATCGCACCGCACCTCAAGAAGGGCAAGCGCATCAATCTACGCGAGATTATCGAACTACCGGGCGAAAACACAAAACCAAAATTTGCACCGATAAGCCAAAAAGAATTAGACGATTTTAGCGCGGCAGCGGATGCAATTGTCTTGAAAAACACAAACAATGGCAGCAACAACTAAGTCACTCAACTTGCGAATTGCGGCGTACACGCAGCCGCTTGAGGCGGGTTTGGCACAGGCAGAGCGCAAAATGGCCACCTTCGGTCGCAAGATGGCGGCACAAGGACGCGACCTGACGCTGTCATTGACTACCACTATTGGCGGCTTCGGTGTTGCGGCGGTTCAGGCGGCGGGCGATTTCGAACAACTACGCAACGGCCTTGTCACCACGATGACCGATGCGGGTTATAGCATCGCGCAGGCAGATGCTGAGTTGGAAAAGTTGCGGCAGGCAGCACTTGCGCCCGGTCTTGATTTTGAACAAGCAGTCAAGGGTTCATTGCGCCTTCAAGGCGTGGGCTTGTCGGCGGAAGATGCACGAAAGGCACTTGCCGAATTTGGCAACGCCATTGCCATTGCCGGAGGTAGCGCAGATAGCCTTGACCGGGTAACTACCCAATTAGCACAGATACTTGGAAAGGGCAAGTTGCTCAACGAAGACCTGATGGTGCTGAAGGAAAATATGCCATCCCTTAGCAAGGCAATGAAAGAGGCATTCGGCAGCGCAGATGCGGAAACCCTACGCGAGGCAGGTGTGACGGCAGAACAATTCGTTGCTAAGATGACCGCACAACTGGCAACCTTGCCACGTGCAACGGGCGGCATCAACAACGCCTTCACCAACATGCAATCGGCGATTAAAGAAAGCATGGGACAGATAGGATTGGAGATAGCCAACGCCATCAACTTGAAAGGCATCATGAATGCGCTGGCAGGCGCGATTAGTTCATTGGCGAGTTTTTTCACGAATCTGTCAACGCCGATGAAACAGGCATTGGTTATTTTCGGTGGCTACCTTGCTATACTTGGGCCTCTGCGTATGGTTATAGGCGGACTTGGGTCTGCCTTTTCGGTAATTGCTGGTCAACTTGGCACATTGGTCACGGCATTCAGAACAGCAACGGCATCAACCGTGTCATTCGGCACGGCATTTAAGGCGATGGATTTGGCAACCAAGGCAACCTTAATTGGCGCGATTGCAACCGTTATCCTATCGGCAGCGGCGGCATTTGGTGCGTTCAACAGCAGCGCAAAATCAACCGCTGAAACACTTCGCGAAAATGTCAACAAAAGCGTGGGCGAAGGCATCGCAAAGACGAAGCCCTACATTGCAATCCTGACGAATGCCAACAGCACGCTGGAGCAGCAGAAGTTGGCGATAGAAAAACTGAAGGAGGTCAATCCGCAATACTTCGGTCAATTAACAACAGGCAAGGGCGTTGTGGAGGCGGCAACCAAGGCGCAGGATGCCTATGCAGCAAGCCTACGGGCAACGGCATTTCAACAGGCGGCCACCGGGGCATTGCAAGAATTGGAATCAAGGCGGCTGGATGTGTTGATGGCGAAGGATGAAGAAATGCTAACGACGGGACAGAAATTATCGGTGGCGTTGACGGGCTATGCGAAAAAGGATGCGTATTGGAATGAATTAGTGCGAAAAGAGCGAGAAAAGAAACTAAAGGCAATTGATGATGAAAGCGCGGCAATCACGGCGCAGATAGTCAAGAGTGTACAATCAACGGCAGTCACCACAAAAGAAACAGCGGCAACAACAGCGTCAACGGCTGCAACCATTAAAAATACAGATGTAATTGCGAAAACAACGGCAAAAAGGGTTGAGGCCATTAAGGAGGTTGAAGAGGCACAACAACAGCAAAATATTACAATCGTTGAGGGTGTCAGCACGCTTGAAGATTATGAAGGCAAAATTCAACAACTGCAACAGCAACTTAAAAAAGTTGTTTTTCAGTCTCAGGAATTCTACGCCATTCAGGCGCAAATAGACGCGCTAAACAAGACTATGCAATTCAAGCCGCCGGAAATACCTGCGGCATTGCCAAAACTGCAAACGGTTGGCGAAAATGAACAAGGTTCGGAGCAGATAGCCATTCTTGAACGGATGAATGCGCTGCGTGATGCCACCATCCTAAAGCAGCAAGAGGAGGCGGCGGCCTTGGCGCAGTACATGGAGCAATTCAATCAGATGGCCACCGGACAGCAGGCATTCTACGAGATGCTGCCGGGCATCATTGGCATGGTGGGTGATGAATTGGCTGGTGTGTTCGAAAGGGGTGAACTGACCGCCGAGGCATTCGGCGCGGCGATGGGCAGGATTGTTAAGAAAATATTGGCAGGATTAATTCAGCAGGCCGTCATGCAGGTGGTCGCAAACACCTTGAAAAATCCCGCATTTCAGGCACTAGGCCCGGCTGCCATACCTATCGCCGCAGCGGCAGGAACAGCGGCAGCAGGATTGTTCACGGCATTGGCCAATCGCGTAAGTTTCGCAGAGGGCGGCATCGTCTACGGCACAACATTGGCAACGGTCGGCGAGTATCCCGGTGCGCGGACAAATCCTGAAGTTATCGCGCCACTTAGCAAGTTGCAGGGCATGTTGGGCGGCATGGGTGCGAATATGGAACTTTCGGGTCAGTTCGAAGTATCGGGGGATAATCTTATCTTGGTGCTAAACAACGCACAACAAAAACAATTAAGAACAGCAGGACGCAATGGGTAAGAGATTCAATTGTACCGCATACAGTTCAAAGGGGGTTGAGTACGACCTTGAAATACACGACATCAACTACACCGGAGCGGTCACAGAGTTCAAAAGTAGTCGTGATTTTTTTCGCATCAATTATAAGGGTGAACCATCGAAGCGCATGACCTACATTATGGCTTCGGAGTGTTCCTTCGAATTCATAGTTGAAGATGCAACGCATGAAGCATTAATTACCGACTTTGTCACGGCTAAGGAAAACCAATTTCTAATTCAGATTAAAAAGGGCGGCGCAAATTTTTGGCGGGGCGTGGTGATATACGACACGGTGGTCATTGAGGACAAAGACTACCCATTTTCCTGCACCATTAACGCGGTGTGCGGGCTTTCGTTGCTGAAGGACATCCCCTATCTTAATAGCGGGGTCATCTACGAAGGCACGGCATCTTTCAAGACACACGCCATACGATTGCTAAATTACATTCAGACCTTGCCGCTGTACCATCCGGACGAGGAGTACATGAAGACATCCATTGATTGGTGGGATAGCAATGTGACACCCGCAAACGGAACAGACCCGTGGGAAAAGTACGGCTGCGATGATGCTGCCTTCTATGATTTCAAGGACACAGGCGGCGTTGACCAAGATGTGCTGAGTGCTTTTGACGCGCTGAATGAAATTTGCAAGGCGTGGGATTGCAAAGTGGCAATGTTCGATGGGTCTTTTTGGTTCATGCAGCCTTCGTACATGACCGGGTCATTCGTTAGCCGAAACTACAAAAAGACTGGTGTGTACATCAACAACACATCGTACAGCGGGCAGAACACCATCAATCAGACGGCATCGGGCGCACGAAATAGCGGGCAGGGAGGTACGTTCAGTTTTTTACCTGCCATCCGTAAGGTTGACCTTAAGGTAAACACCTACACGCGGCGCAACATATGGGTGAAGGGGGCATTGATATACGATTGGGGCGGCACTAATCCGGGCGATACATTTACTTACGACATTGACACTTCAGGTGATTTCGTCACTCTTCGGATTCAAGGCACAATGGAAGGGTCGGTGCTAAATGCATCCTATTCGGGCGCAACGAATAACACCATCCATCTGATGTTTCGCTTTTTAATTAAGGTTGGTAGCTACTACCTCAAGCGAAATTATACCAAGTCATCGCCGACCTTCACCCCGCTGTATGGCGCGCAGTCGTGGGAAACAACTCAAGAATATTATTACTTCCATGTCAGCCTATCGCCTATACCGGGCAGCGGCACATCGGAGGAATTCGTGCAGAACATTAACCACATCACGAAGAAGTTGCAAGGGAATGGCGGCAGCAATGAGTTCGGCCTTCAATTCTACGCTATCGAAAAGGGTTGGGAATCAGGGCAAACAACATCGGGTGACCTTGAGGTCAATTTTGAACTGCTTAATAGCTACATTGAAGTTTTGCAAGCAGAAAATAAAGCCGATTATTTTATGGTGACGGTGGACGGGGATGCGGAAAACACCTATGTACATGAAATGGAAACACGGCTGTGCGGCTTCGAATTCGGCAATCAGTCGGTTGGTAGAATTCGACGTTGGTCAGGTTCGGCATGGTTAGCTACCGCAGACACAGGTTGGGGCATCGGCACGGGTGCAAAGGACAAGACCTTCAGCAACCTATTGGCATTAACCACCATTCGGGCGCAATACACCCCTACTCGAACGGCCAACACGAATATATACGGAACATTGGTGCTGTACAAAAAATACGACTTCGACAGCAATGATTGGCTTATGATGCAGGGCGATTTCAACGCTGGGAGAGATGAAATACGCGGCACTTTTCATGTGTTATACTACGGTTCAAGCGGCGTGACAAGTACGCCTGTGAAGGTCATCAAGTTGCAGGATGACCAAGTGCCTGTGTATGGGGCAGGCGGCATGCCCGTGTCAGCACCATCGCCACCGATAACGCAAAATAGTGGCGGCTTTCAGATGGCGCAGAACCCAATCATCCTATCGCCCGTGGCGCATAACTACCTTGGCGCACCGAAGGCTGCAAGCACGGGAGCAACTACGCTAACATTGGCAACCGCATCCACCGGAGCAGATTACGCCGTAAATGATGTGGTCACAATTGTCAACCCCGTGACGGGTCAATTCGAAAATGTAACGGTCACAACTGCGCCAAGTAGCGGAAGCACCACGCTATCCGTCACAGGCACACTTACTGCCGATTATCCTCAGAATGCCTTTTTAATTAAGAAACCCGTGGCAATTGCAGGCGGCGGCGGCACGTTCACATCCGTTGCACTTACAATGCCTTCGGGCTTTACGGTTGGCGGCTCACCTATC
>OGWC01000067.1_pt1 | contig 9727 bp, 9 predicted proteins | sample 1575941 | NCBI WGS metagenome assembly OGWC01 (sample SAMN07581552, study PRJEB24739) | freshwater metagenome | place: Singapore | collected 2015-04
GTTTCCCAGTCACGATAAGCCATCTTTTAGCCCTCCTTAGATAGCGTTAACGGACGCATTGACCTGCGACTCGTTAATGGTTACACGCACAATCGTGTACGCATCGCCCCAAGCATTGTCGGGGTAGGGGGCCAGATCACGAATCAGCATCTGTGCGCTATTGCCCGCGCCCACCAAAGAGGTGGACAGCGTACAAGCAGACAGACCCGTAGTCGTGGAGCCAGCGGTCGTGTTGCTCAGATCGGCCATATCGCCCACAGACGTTTGGGCCAAAGAGCCAGCGGCTTGAATTTCATAAACGATGTTGGGATCGTTGTAGAAATAAGCCACGCACGAACCAGTCTGATACGCCGTAGAGGCGGGCCAGTAGTTCGATACACGACGGCGACCAGTGGTGTCGGTAAACTCAACACCAGCAAAGGCACCCACGAAGGAAACACCAGCAGCCGCCGGTTCAATTTGTCCGCCAGTCACATACTTGACCGGCTGACCTTTCAGAATGTCCGAGGAGAACCCCGAGACAATACCGCCAGCCAGCGCCTGAGCGCGATCCAGACCGGAAGGGTGGAACGCGGGACGCAGACCAAACGGAGCGCTTGTTGCAGACATGATTTTGCTCCTAAAAGTTAACCCTCGAAAACGGGGGCTTGATTGGTTTGATCAATACGCCCCAATCCGTCGCCTTCCAACTGCACCAGTCGCCTGCCGTTGCTGTCTCGGGCACCTTGAAGGTTTTCCACTTGGATTCGGATTTTTTCCTCTTCCTCGCGGGGCTTCTCGTAGTGCCAGTGCGTCATGACATCTTGGTAGATATCCATGGGCAACTTGAACAACAACATTTCATTGCAAGCAATGTATCCAACGTGTTCGCCAGACTTGACTCGGAAATTGTCATACCCGGGCAACTCTTCCGCTTTCACGGGAACGTAACCAAGGCGCACTCTCTTGTCAATTGTGTCGTATGAGTTGGTAGTTGAAAGCCAGCACAGATGCCACCCCGGGATTTCCGGGATCTTGGGGAGTGCTGATTGCGTCCACTCATCGCTAAACATCTTGCGACGTTCCTGCGAAATTGTGAACTTTTCCTCCGGCGGTCGGCGGGTGGCGTCCTCGCTTGCGCGATCTTGGCGACCACCGGCCTGAAGGGATTTTTTGAGTCTACTGTCCATTTTCAACTCCTGTATCCTTGATTTTGCCTAGCGTACTCGGCGTATCTGCGGATCATCTTGTTTCGTTTTTCAGGATCTTCCCACATACCGCTATCTTTCATCGCCCGAACTTGCTCGGGAGACAAAGTGAAGGTGTTTTTTCCACCCGACCCTGCGGCTGATTCGCGTCCAGATCCAGTCACGATTCCTCTCGGTTTACTACGTCGATATGAACTGTCGGTAGATTCATTGTATCTATGAGAAACGTATCTTTGCAAGCGATTATCCAATTCTTCCCAATATTCGGGAGAAGTGGCATCCCATCCTTCGGATGTCAATTTCTCATCGACTTGTTTTGCAATTTTACTATCCAAATCATCGCCATTTGGATTGAACCAAGAATTTCTTTCCATCCAGTCTGCCGCCAGACGCTGCAGGCGGGGATCTGGAATGTTTGATTTAGCTTGGGGGGTCTCTGCTTGTTTTTTAAGATTCTTTAGAGCATCGGCCTGTTGCTTGGATTCAAGCCACATTTCCTGCGCCCGCGCCATAGCGTTTCCGTCCTTGGACTGCGCGGCCTCAGACAGCTTCATCTTGGCATAATTAACTCTTAGCTCGGAATCTTCAATGGCCTTGTCAATTCGGGCAAGATCGGCGGAGTGGGTTTTTCTCTCAACAACGGAGAGACGCTGAAGCAGTTCCTCGTTCTGTCGCTGCAAATGTTGCAGCTTTATATCTTTTTCGGCGTTTGTTTGCCTGACCAACTGCTTTTTTGCTCTTCGCCTCTCTCGGCGGGCGTTTCTGAGCGCATCTGAATCGCCCGGTTGATCTTCATCATCACCGGGGGGCAAAGAATCGTCTTCTTCCGCCTGCGGATTGGGAATATCCTCGGGCAGGTCAACAACAGCAGAGCCGTCGTTTTCTTCTTTGACCTCAATAGGAGGTTCTTTGGTTTCGGTATTCATGTCTTACCTCAAATGAAAGCACGCATCTCTAGGGGGTTGCCAGTGACTTTGGCAATAACTTCATGGTCGTTCAGGATCATGAACAGCGCTTTTTCGTCGCCGGGAATTTCTACCTCCCAACGATCTCCGCCCCACTTGGGAACGCGGATGTAATCCCCTACCTCACACCAAGAGCCTTCGGGCCAGCCTTGCATGGTGTCGCGGTTTTTGAACGCAAGCGGCCCAATCTCGATCACCTTGGCGACCATGTTGTTCCACTTCTCGGCTTCTTTGGTTTCTTCAACCAAAATAATTCCCGCTGCGGTTGCTTTCTTTTGGGTGCGGCGCAATTGAACAAGAATACGCCCACCAAGAGGTTTTGCACCGGGATCTACACTCGGGAATGCCCAAGCAATGTCAGCGTTGTTAAACGCTTCCGGCTCATTCATCTTCATCTTCTTCCTTTAGAAGGTTATTAAGGATGTCCAAGGCTTCTTTTAGCCCCGAATAATGACCAATCATTCGCTGATAAGTCTCCCACGATGCGGCATTTCCATCCGCTAGGGACAGGCGTATTTCAGCCTTACGAGACTCAATCGCGCCAATGTAATCTTCTAGATATCTCATTTTTTCTTGGGCTGTGTCAGCGCTCCTTGTTTTTTGGGTTGCTCTTTCAGCGAAGTGCCGTCAAGTTTCTCGCCCGCGGCGATGCGTTTATGCAGGCGAACTGCTTCATTGTGGTACGGGTTTTGGGTAGCCATTTCACACTCCAAGTTGACGTTGCGCCTCATTTTGGAGGCGGATTGCAGTTTCGTACTGCTCAGTTTGCAATATTGCCGCATCTCGCGTCAATTCTGCGGATTTGATTCTTTCTTCCGTCAGGTTGTCGTTGGCATTCAAGGCAACCTCAATTTGTTTGTCGGCGGCAAATTGCTCATTGTCTGCCTGCAACTTGGCCGCGCCCAATTGAGCGTCTTGCTGTTGTTTCTGCGCCCGCAGTTCAAGTTCAGCCTTGTCTCTAGCAGCACGACGCTGTGTTTCGGCCATGCTGGTTTCCATGATGACCTGAGCGTCTGGGGTAAGTTGTGGTTTCGGAGTAAGTTGCTGCATTGACTGCAATAGTTGACCAATAAGTGGCACGATCTTGCCAAATGCTTGTTCACTGTCCATTTTTACATGTTGTGATGCAATAGCAAACACCTTGTCAATCTCGCTGGTCAATTTTTTGTTCTCGTATTCCTCTTCAGTCAGCATTTTATTATTACGAGACTTGGAAACATAACTGTTCATTCGGTTCAGATACCACAGAACCATATGCTGCTTGATATGTTCCAGACTTCTTGGCAGATAAAAAGAAGCCATGATCGGATTCCCACCAAACGCGGGGTTCAGGGCAAAATCCAAGTGGCTTTGGATGTGGGCTAAATGGTCTTGCTGGATGTAGGCAAAGGCGTTTTGTCCCAAAGCCATAGCCACGTTCTCGTCTGCCGGGGTTCTTTCCTCCGGCGCTGCTGTATCTTTGAGTAGTTCGTTGATGCCGGGGATTTTTAACTGCTTGAGGAACCTCTGCTCAACAGCAAGCCGGTTGTACAGGTCAGGGGCCGCTTGAGATCGCGCCAAAACCGCTTGCATCTGCGCCATTCTCTGGGTTTCAGAGAAGATATGCGGGTCGGAGACGGGAACAACGTCTGTATTTCTTCGGAAATCCTCTTGTTCTATCTCCAGATCGGCAACAATCTCGCCTTTTCTTTGGTCTTCCAAGTACCAACGATTCAGACGGCCCAGAATCTTCAGAACTCGCCCCTGAGCATCATGTAAACGGGCGTGAATGGCTGAGAAAACGGCTGCGCCTTGTTCAATCAAGGCTTGAGTTGTTCCAACTGGCGCGTTGGAGGTCACATCGGCGATTTTTTCCTCTGCGGTGGTCACAACTCCCCGGGCGGCTTTGTCCAGATAGCCAACAAGCTCAAACAAAACTTGAGATGGGGGGTTAAATGGCATGGGCATGGCAATTTTTCGGATGTCATCCACGCCCGGAGCCGCCTCAATTTCTGCTACTTGGGTTACGTCCACCTGTTGGGACTGCCCAGACAGCTTTGCGCCCTTGAGTTTGAGCATCGTGGCGGCGTTGTTGATGTGCGCCGAGTCCAGAAGCGCTCGAATACCGCCCGTCAGGGCCGCAGAAAGCCCCCCTATGAGGTGCGGAAGCCCGATAGCATAGGCACCCCGCCAAGGAATGAATTTGAACTCCACGACCCAATCCAGTTTGGTCATGGTTTCATCGCCTTCTTCCCAGTTTCTGTATAAACCAACAACTTCGTTGTCCAGTTTGTCGATCATCAGGATGTACGGGGCGCTTTCTCCTTTGGAAAACCGATCATCATCCAGTTCCAGCCATGTATAGACATGGTAAACAGTGCGCTCGTTGTCATCGTTGTCCTGCCACTTTTTGCCTTCGATCTTGTCGTTGGCCTTCTGTGCTCTGGATTCCTCCGGCTGCATCGTAGCGCGGATCAGATCAATGTTCCGATACAGACCAGTACGAATCCGACGCTTGAATTCCCACTCCGTCAGGACATGAACCTCGGTTGCTCGTTGGGCGGTGTAGAAGTTGGTAGCAGAAAACGGAACAATTACTCGGTCAATCGGCATGAATTCAGCACACGGGCGCTTCTTTTGCTCGTCGTACCAGAGTTTTAGATATTGAGACCCACCTAAAGGCAGTTGCGTCAGCAGTTGTTCCTGCTCGTCCCTGAATTCTTCGATTTGTTCTGTCAACTGCCAGTTCATGTAATCGCGTTTGCGCTCGGCTCGGGCGGTTTTTTCCTCGTCCGCCTCACCCATGATTTTGGTTTTCACGGGGCCGTCTGGGGGGAAGAGTTCTTTAATTGCTCTGGAGGCAAAATCTATGCAGGCTTCGGCCATCACAGGGTGTACTACTTTAGAGGCACCCATGAACGTAGCGCCGCCGGGAGCGTCTTTGCCCAGACCTGTTCGCTTTAGCCCTTCTTCGTACTGTTTATCACGCTCTTCGCGGGCTTCTTTGTCCTTCTCGATCAGTTCTGTATAGCGCAGGGCCATGGAACTTAGGTCAAGCGGGTCAATGATCTCGGCAAGGTTGCTGTAGAACTCCTCGTCCTCCATCGGGCCTTCGGTTTCCATCTTGACCACGGCAGATCCGTCTGGAAGCTCCTCGATTTCTGTCGTCTCTTCCGGCAGTTCAAACTCAAGCTCTTCTTCCTGCGTCTCAGGTTGATCCGAAATGCCGGGTACAAATCGCCCGTATTCAGGATCAATGGGGAATTCTGTAGCCATACTTATCCTTTGGCTTTCATAAGTTCAAGGCGCATTGTGTCAGGGTTATCTGAGATCTTGATTTTTTTAATTGCGCCGCCTTTGGCTTTGGTTATGTCTGAGCTTTGTATGTTCTCAGGATTGAACTTGGCAAATCTGCTTCTTATCTGAGCCGGATCAAAAACCACGCCAATATCAACCAATTTTGCTGGCCCAACACCAGGGTCATAGGTGTTTTTCAAAATCAGAGTGTCGTGCCCACCGGCAAGAGCCTTATCAATCAAATCAGAGTATGACTCGTCCCGATATGAACTGCCCTCATAGTCATACACATATGGCTTTTTATACCGCAAAGCAATAGGCATGACATTTGAGCCTTCCTGAATCTTTTCCATGAGTGCCCGCTCATTGCGAACGCTAAGGAATTGCTTCATTGCTTCCAATGCTGGCGCGGCCCTTTCCTCGCCAACTTTTTTGACCAACTCTTTAGACAGGTTATCAAAGAATTTATCTGTGCCAAAGGTGTTATACCAACCATATGGCATGACAGACTTGTACCACTGATTTAAAGCCTCCGCTTCTGCTTGAGGCAATTGACGGTCATAGACGGCCTTTTGAATTTTGTCAAGCATCTCATCACGCACATCTCCGTATTTGGCGACGAGACTTTGAAGCTCCTGACTTAAACCTATTTCGGCATCCTCAGCGATGCTCATTTGCTTTTCGTATTCAGGCCAATCGCCTCTTCGCTCTGCGGCATTGGCTTTTCGCATGGCCTCTTTATAGGTTCTAGACCCACCCAAACTGGCATATCCAGAGGCGGTTTCTGCTCCATGGCCTTCAAACGAAACCTTGTTCTGTTGAGCAATTTGCTCATCGGCATAACCAAGTTTCCTCATCAACTCAACTGATTGAGGATCGCTTGATTTGACCAACATTTTCTCTGGCGGATTTTGAGGGTCTCGCACAAAGAAAAATCCCTTTTGAGCACTACGCGCACCGGTTGTCTCGCCGCGCAACTTGGGGTCAAAAGAACGGACGTCTCCAGTTGTGCCGTGATACCACCCAGGCTCGTATCCTTGCTCAAGAGATCGCTCGTGGGGTGTTTTTACTTTTGCCAACGGGATGTCCAAAGGCACAACAGCAGCCTTCTCCGCCTTGGCAAGCCCTTTGACGCCTTTTACGACGCCAGCAGGAAGTGCGGCCAGCGCTAACGGGGTGGGACTAGACGATGCCGCCGCCATGTTGCGGTATGCTTCCATACCCCTAGCGCCAGCGCCCTCTTGAGGATCAAGCCCAAACAGGCCGCGTAATCCCCCCTCGATAACCTCAGCAGCACCAGACTCCTGTGCTCTTTGCCGAGCCGCCTGATACTTCTTGCCGGTGGTGTATTGGCCGAAAGCAGCACCGCCTTCATCCATCTTCACCGCACCACCACCTGCCAACTCCAGACGCATGGTGTCGGGGTTGTTGGTGAACTGGACCTTCCCGCCCTTCTTCATGCCTTCGGGCGGTTGCAATCGGTTATCCGATCCTCCGGGAATGCGTTTAAGAACGTCCTCTGAGGTGGGTAAAAATGTTTCTCCGCCTAGCCCGGGAATTAGGCGGATCAAAGACTCGATATCACCGGGCGCTCCCAACGCTCCGGCGGCGAATCCTCTCGCTACGTCTATTGGGACGTTCTTGGCCGCCTCGGGATCTTGTTTACTCCGCTTGGGCTGCATTTGAGGGAAAAAGCCAAACGCAGGGCCAAACATTGCGTCGGCCAGTTTTTGTCCTCTTTCGTCTGCCATATTTCGCCTCAAATAATCAGGATTATTACATTGAATATGGATTTTCTTTCTTTCGCCCCGCGTCAACGTAATCGTCTTCGTCTAGTTCATCCCTCGGCGGGGGATCGATATCCAGCCAGCCAGCATCTCTGAGATATCTTAGCGCCATCGATGCGGCGTCTACAAAATCATCATGGGTTGTCTCGGGGAACGAGCAAATCTGGCTCACCATCCCCTCTGCCCAGTCCCGCACGTAGCCCTTGTTCACGCTGCTCTCAGGGATCCAGACCCTCCCGGCTCGGATGATGTTCGCCACGATGCTCAGGCGCTGTATCTTGTCTGCTTTGCCGGGGTTGTATCCACGGACGAAGACATGCGCCCGCTGGAGGTCTTGGATCAGGCTTATACCGGCTGACTTGTCCTCCACTAGCACCAGATCCACCCGGCGGGCATCTTTGCCATCCCCGTACACTACTTCGTACTCCTCCAGCACCTTTTCTTTCATATCGGGATACTGGAGCCTATCCTGCCAAGCATCGATCACCAGAGCGCTCATAGGGCCGTCAGTGGGTTTGAAAACCCCGAAAGTAATACAGGCAGTGGGATCGTTGTTGATCTTGTCCGTATACGCGCAGTCGTAGGACTGGACGATAAACTCCAGCTTGGGTAACGGCTTCTGGGCGGGCCAGAGTTTGAACCAGTCTCTTTTGACGATTCCCGACTCTTCCGGGTCGATGATCTCCGCGTAGATCTCCTGCTTTCCTAATTTCGTGCCTTCGTACTGCAGGATTTGCTTTCTGAAGTTCTCGCTCAGGTTGTCGATGTTGGCGTATGTTGAGGCGGTGGTTACGCACACATCATCCCCATCTCTACTCACAAGATCTACGATCAGATCCTTGGGTCTCGGGGTCGTGGTGCAGATAAGGCGGGTCTTCCAGTTGGCATCCATCTTCAGGCGCATGCCGAACATGATCTGATCCCATGCCTCCTGCAAATACTCCCATGCAGCCAACTCATCGCAGTTGTGAACAACAATGCCATTGGCAATGAACTCGTGCTCACCCTCAACTGTCAGGTTGTACGTCACGGAGTTCGGCAAGCGTTCGACGGACTTTACGGTTGCTTTTTTGAATTCCCAGCGAGAAGAGCTTTTTGCGGCACTCAACTGAGCATGCGTGATGGGTTCCTCGCAGCTTACTGAACTCTGCACCGCAACTTGCGCAATTTGCTTGCTGTGGGTATTGCCTGTTGTCGCGCCACTTATCAAGACATTTTCGGGAGCAGAACTTCCCAACTTTGTTTGCCGAAAGCGAAACAAACTCCGCACCACATTCAATGCACTTCCCAGCTTTGGGAGTGCGTAGCTGCTCAAGCGTTTTTCTTGCGGCTTCTTTTTGGGCTTCGCTATTCTTTGCTCCGAGTCGATGATGCCGTTGATGTTCCGATTTCGCCATGAGAGCAAGATTGGAAATGTCATTGTTCTCAACGTTGTGATCTGCGTGATGAACAACAAAGCCTTTTTGAATTGGGCCGTTGTGTTGCTCCCAGATGTACCGGTGCAAATAACCTCGTCTTTTGTTGTGATAGTGCCCTGTTGGCCTTTTGTGCCATGTGACACCGTCGTAAATGATGCCCTCCATACTTTGTCACCTTCTTTGACTTTGCCAGCAGGAATCCACTGATCTCCGACAAGTATAGGGTGATCATCGGTTGTGGTCAATTGCGTGTCACCACATCTCATGACAATTAAATCAGCGGTATTGCCAGAAACCCCAGCCGCCAAAACTTTTCTTGGGCCGTGGCGAGTCATCACGACATCGCCAGACTTGATGTTTTGAATTGGCACCTCTCCGCCATTGGGTAACGCAATCATGGTGTCTGGAGGGCAGCACCATCCGCCATGAAATTGTGGGCCGCGGAAACGCTCAGGCTCCGACGCGGGGATGCCTTTGATCAGGGAGCCGTTGACCAGTTTGAGTTCGTGCAGGGCTTTGTTGTAATCCGCCACCAGCACGGGCGGGATTACGCTCATCAGCCCGGAGTCACCCTCAAAGGTGGTGCTTCTTACGTCGCTGCTTGTAGGGGCGCTTACTAACCAGCGGGTGTTTGGGTATTGCCAAGCCCACCACCAAATCTGTTCCGCGGCGGTTCGGGTCTTTCCGGCTCCCCGGCCAGCAAGCAGCAGAAGAATTGACCACCAGTCGCCCGGGGGCATTTTCTGATGGTCGTGCGCCTTAGCCAGCCAAGCCATCCTCGCGGCGTATGCCATGGCCTGATGCGGTGGTGCCTTTTTCAGAGCCTCGGTTATCTCGGGACTCGTTAGCAGATCAAGCGCCATTGCGCCGCAATTCTAAATTCTTTACTGCCTCGGCCAATAAAGCTACAGCGTCGTTGTTAATATGTAGCGGAGCCTCTGGATCTCCAGCGTGGGTAACTCGGTCGCCGTACTTCTTGGGGTTCCACTTTGCCAGCAGCTTGAGGCGGGTCTCAATCTGGAGCTTGCGGTGGCCCAGCATGTCCTCGACCGTGGTGTAGGTCTTGTCGTCACCGATGACCCGCTTGTGCCCCA